>ENA-UOUE01000082-UOUE01000082.1-compost-metagenome-genome-assembly--contig:-NODE-82-length-70900-cov-6.242831_pt1 | contig 70900 bp, 54 predicted proteins | sample MGYA00238146_ERZ747223 | MGnify/ENA primary metagenome ERZ747223 (study PRJEB28781, sample SAMN06268865) | compost metagenome | isolation source: single cell | place: USA: California, Emeryville, Joint... | reverse complement strand
GGGAAACCTGCTACTGGTTTCTCTAATTCCTCCACATGTTCAGCCTCACAGACCTCCTGCTATACAGGAGTGTGCGTCTCTGACGCCGAATGCCCTATCTCCCAAATCCAATTCAGTACTGCAGCAGAGACTGCTGATGGGTGGACCTCAGTGCCGTATAACGCCTCACTCTTTATCAACTACAGACGAGATTCGAGCGCATTGCCTCTCTCAACTTTCAGAATTAATATCGGAGAGGCAAAATCTTGCTTGAGTAATCTAGAATATTCCTCTCAGCAAAATTATCCTGCATATAAGATCAACGGAACTGGATGCACTGAGTATGGAGCGTTTCCAAACTCAAAGAGTATCGATACAGAAAACGCTTTATTAATGCTTTCTGAACAGACCTGGTCTTCTGAAATTGTCAAATTCCCTGAATATTCAGATCTTCTGAACAAGCAAACAGCGTATCTTACTGCATCTCCAAGAATCGAGCTGGCGTCGTCTTGCTCTTCGATGAATTTTGAATCTTTGAAAGTTGGAGCAAGTGGCTTAAAAACCATTCGGTCATTAACTAAAGGATTTGGGTTGGCTGCTATCATTGCTATTTGCCTTCCAATTCTTGCTCTTCTTTCGCCAGTGATCACAATATGTCTCGGGGGTGAGACCTCAAGTAATGATGGTGGATGCATCCTTGCATGCATGGTCATCGGGTTTTTCGTGTCGTATCCTGCAACGGCCATTATCTTAATTCCGGCAGCAGTATTGACTCGATCAAACTACAACTATGTTGAGCCGTACTTTACTGAATATCAGACAATCACTGAATCCAAGTGTTTCGTTGATACTCAAGTAATGTCTACTGTTCAAGAATTCACTGGCGCTCTCACTACAACTCAGTCAATATATTACTTGTGGATCGCGTTAGCTGTCCCATATTGGGTTGTTTTTGTAGGCTGGCTTTATTATGCTTATCTATTGGCTACAAAGAGACATAGATAGATGAGATTGGGCAAATTTATATAAAATTTCGAGAGTATTGATTTCTTACAATAAGTCAAATATCTGATAAGCAATTTAAAGAAGTTTGTTTTTTAGAATTTACTTTGAGTATGATGGTAATTATAGGGCTGGTTTCTATAGCAGACCTTAAATAATTTCTAAGTTTTCACATAACAATCTATCTATTTGAACGTCTGGTTCGGAGATAAAAAAAAAATTCTCATTAAATGAAATTCGCTATCGATTTAAAACAGTCTCGCTTAATCCATTTTTCAACTCAAGAAGTTAGTAGTTTTGAGATTTGATATTGTGTGAATCTTAGCTCTATCTCTATTAATTAACGAAATAATAAGCAACGCTGTGACTCAATAGATTCGGTAGCAAGTGTCCTGAGGTGGTTCGATTAATCTCGCCCTCAAGCCTAAAAATCTGGAATTTAGAGCATGAGTTCGCAGCGTTGTTTTTCGAATATTTGTGAAAAAAACAAAAACAAATTAACAGGTTTTAGTCAGCATTTTTATTTTCTAAATAGGCCAAATGGAATTAAGATGATTCTCGATTTTTCTGCAAACTTCTTATTTAATGGGTAGGTTCTAAGAAGCTCATAATTAGGATGATTCTCTTCTTCAAAGTAATAGCAATTAATGTTGTCCTCAACAAAAAAGGTTTAAATTGAATGTGAAGGAGTCTCTGAAATATTACGATAAAGAAAAACCCTTTAACAATTTTGGAATAATTTCGCCTAATCTATTCGTTTCAATGCTTCTTTGCTAATTTTCTTGATCCTCTATGCTTATAATTCTTCAAAATTCATCCTTGGTTAGATGAAGCATACAGACCTTGCTCCGTCTAATAAAAATGTGAAAAAGAGAGTGATTTTGCTTCTCAATCACAATTTACTTCCATCTGAGGTGGTGCCAGTAAGAAGGACCTTCCCAGTCTTGAAGTCCACCACTCTTGCTCTCTGATCTGAAGACGCGCTCGCTAGTAAGCTCCCACTTGGATCCCATCGCACACAATAGATATCCCCTAGAAGATGAGTAAATTCCAAAAAATCAAAATTTAGCAATAAGATTTTACTTGCATGAACATCATCAAATGTCTTGACAATCTTCGATACTCTTTTGTCAAAAATCTGAATATCCCTGTAACCACACGCTGCCAATAAATTTCCATCACTCTGGCAAACATCAATCCATAAAGTGATGTCTAACATCAAAAAAAATGTAAAACCATAAATCGAAACTTGGTTTCAGTTACAATAGTTTTCTTTTTCAAGTTTCACCTGGTTCTTCATTGTTAGGACCTTCTTTTCCACATCGAGGATGTTGAGGAAATACCGATTATGTTTTAAGAATACTAAAGGTTCACCAGGGATGGCGCTCCATCTACAGCGAGGAAAAGAATCTAATAAATAAATATAAGCCAAATAGTAATAAGATAGGAGGTAAATTATTGTATATTAATGAACTTTAAGCCGGCAAGATAGAGCAAAGAAGAGTTATCGAATAATTATTGAGTTACTTGGCGCCTCGCTCAATTCCATGTGATATCTATATTCGTCAGTGTTTAAATCAGATATTAAGATAGCTCCATAGCGACTATGAGTCGCGACAGTATCTCCAGTAGGATTGAAATCAAAACTTGACATATAACCAGCTAGATATGGATTAACTATTAATGAATGCAAGAATAATGTATCAACCACCATCTCCGGCGTCAAACTGCGGTTGCCATTTTGATTTCTTTAGCAACTTAACACAATAGTTATTCTTCTGTGAAGAGTACCCAACGTGATACAAATGATATGCTGTTTCCTTCTCAACAGATATTGCCCCAAGAAGACCTCTCCTGGAATTATAGGTCACATCCCCAAAGCCAGTCTCTAACATAATTCCATGAATCAAGGATAATAGAAAAGGTTTTGAGAGAAACAATAAAACCAAAGAGAGGGTCTTTCGAGCAAACTCAAGTAACAATTTCCTTTTACCTCCAAGAACTCTGTCGAAAGAGTCAATTCTCTTCACTGTTTTCTGTGAGAGATCAAATATCTCCATTTTGGCTGATTCAGAGTAGTTATGATTGAGTGAGACAAGCAACTTGGTGTTCGGAATCTCTTTCACAATTGTCCAGCAGCCTGAAATTAGAAAATTGAACGAAGGTCGAAAATTCAAGGTACCTCTGGGGATGCGGGCCCCTCTAAAGTTAGAATAGAGATATCTGGTCTTGAGTTCAGCTACGGTAATGTTATTATCCGCAAATGAGGACCATGCGATCAGTGTCGGAGACTCATTAGTCATCGCGTCTATCGAAGATGAAATTAGTTAGTTTGTGGTTGAGATGTTTGAAGTAATATTCAAAAATGGGAAATTTTATCTTAACAAGAAAATATTTAGGAGAAGAAAGTTGAAGTACCAGTTCTTAGAGATTCGTTTGGCAAATGAAACGTTCGCTGGTCATTTTTTATTTGTATTGATTCTTCAAGATCGATTGGAGCAGATTCTGTATCGTTTTTTGCTGCAAATAGTGGTATCATGGCTTTTCTATTGCAATGTGTGCTCAGTTGTAAACAAGTGTTGAAATTTAAATTGTATAATTTCAGTATTAAATCTGCAATTGCTTAAATAGCTCAAGATTAAGTGAATTAAGGTGGGGTGATTTCTGCATTGAGGTGGGGTTTTGTAACTTCAATTCTTCGGAGTAATTGGAGATTTAGAGTCGTTTACAAGGATAATCTATGATATCGAAGCGAATGGGAGCAAAAAGAGAGGATTTAATGGGAGGCAACTTTGAAGATTTGAATTAGCATTCTTTAACTTGAATCCACATTCGAATTCAAAGAGGCTGTGCCTTATAAATCCTACCCATTGCTGACTATCCAACCTGAGATTCATCATATTAGGGAGAAAAAATTTCTTCAAATAAGTTTCTGGATTAGTTAGTAACTCGATTTATACTGGTAATCAGCAAAAATAAATCTTTTATGCTCTCTTAAAAATAGTGTATGGAATCTTTAAAAGTTGCAGTGTCAACAGTCCAATTTTCAATAGAATACGTTTCCACTGTAGGTAATAGGGTCTATCTGATCGGCAGTATTCCTGCACTCGGATCATGGAATCCCTCTTCTGCGCTAAAAATGCAATGGAACAATGTAATTATCATTTATTCAAAATAACTAACAAAGATTGGCCTTTATCATCATGAATATCAATAGGGCCACATTTGGACAGCTACCATTGATCTTCCAAGGGATGTACTAATCGAATATAAATATATCTATACCTCAGACTCCTCAGATCATAAAGCAATAAAATGGGAAGATGGCCCTAATCGTCAAATAAAGTTAAATTCAAATGAAAACTTGGATCGCTTCATCTTTAGTAAGTCTTCTTTGTTCTTCGTTCTCATGAATTGCATCATTATTAGCTGACAAATGGGACGGACGTCGTATTTCTGCAATCAACTGTTCTAAAGCTACTCTGACAAAATTGATGGGTTGGTCAGAAAACCACCAAACTTGTTTCTTTGATCTCCAATCAAACCAGGAACACTCGCGTTTTTCTTTTCCCTTCTCTGCAGACAGGATTCTTTTCTGTATTGATTTCTCTTTTTATTCAAGGTTACAATAAGAAAATCGTCATTTCTTGTTTAAAATCGATCCCTCACACAAATCTTGTAGTAGTGGCGCGTTCTCAATACCCTTGCACCTCAGGAGCATTTGAAATCCGCGATATATCAAGCAAAGGCGCAAAGCTCATCTATAAGTCTAATGAAATTTCAGAAGGTAAGAAAAGGTGGAGGAGCCAACCCAATTGAAGGCTTTTGTTTATCAATGTTTATTAGGTTATAGCAATGACATAGCTTACAATTCTAATAGGAACTATGCTGCGGTTATGCCCGTAAAGAATCAGACAACTTATCATCTTTTTGCAATTGACGTTTCTGAAAAATCCATTGGTGGGAATAAGGTTCGGCTTCTCAGGAGAACCAAATGGCACTCGTACTTTGGAGGTAAGATTTTACTAAATTCCTTGGCTACTAAGAAGAAAAACTCCAATAGGCCATAGTTATTCGCTGGACTTTAATCCTACAGGTGATCGCATAGCAATAGCTGGCAATAGTGGTGTTTTGCAGATCTCACATGTCAACAGCAACACCTTGCTACTTTCCCAACATTTACCAGATCTTGAATTGAAAAAAAGTAAGCAAATCCTTTCGCTCTTGATCTAAGGAAGAAATTGATCTTTAGATTATCTATGGGATTACCCTTTGGTGAGGTGGACCCCAGAAAATCAAGAGAATGTTCTGTGGCTTAAGACGAATCTCTTCGTACAGTTTTTTGATGTGGAAAAACGGAAAACTATTGGAAATACAGGCAAGGATTGTGGGATTTTTGAGATTAATGTTTCCCTGAAACCAAATTTAGAAAAAAAAGAGGCTGGATATCAATGGATGGATGCTTGTTCTCAAAACCCAAACTTAGTGGCTTTATCATGTGCAAAGCTCGGGAATATTGAGGTATATGACAAACGTCGAGCCAATGCTGCGAGAATTTTACAATTCGATTCGAGTAACAGTTTAGGTTATGATCACAAAATCGGTGGTGATTTGTTCCGGTCTAGCGTACGATGGAGTTTAGACGGGAGCACCCTCGCAGCTTCAGTGTCTTCTGTTTCTTCTCTTTATATTTACCATGCCAACTGCCAATGGGATTCTGATACTCCGAGACCGATATCCAAAGCAGCAGTATTCGATTTTGGCTCTGGAAAAGCGATGACGATACCCAATATTGGTAATGAATTTCCATGAGTTGCGAAAAGTAAAGTTTTGTTATTGTTAGATCAGGCGAAATAATTCATAGCGTATGCTTGATGTAGCAAATTGGAGGCCCTATTTTCTTTCCGCCAGCTCAAGTAAGTTTTCTTTCTGGCAAGCTAGCATTTTATATTCTTCCAAAAAAGCAACCTTTAACTAGAGGAATGAAGATTAGTCGAGAAAATCTGCATAATTTTGATTTTTGACCTCATAAAAATTACTTTGATAGCTTAATTTACATCTAAAATCCTTATAATATACATAAGCGCGATTCATCTCTCTGTATGAATCAATGCATAGAAGCGTATTGCGTGTAAACGCGTGTCGTTTGATATTAGCTCAGAGTACTTGAATTGATATAGATCACAATCCACAATATGTATTATCAGGCTTTTTAGACTTAGATGCCTCTCCCAATTCGATAAATTTTTTTAAGGTTGCTCTAATGAGACTTGCAATCTTTTCAACTTTAGTAAAATAAGAAAATATCCTCACATTTGAGAACCTGTGTAAAATCAAAAATGTTGCTTAATAAGATCTGTACCAGTGAAATGAAAAACAGTTCTCTTCCATTTCATCAAGGGATCGGTAGTTTTGCCTATGGAAGCTGTGGAGATGGTGTTGTGTATGGGAATGGGTTATCCCAATATAATGGGAAGATGCAGCAAGATGATCATCATTATTATAGTCATCAGCTCAGCGGGAGAAATTTTGTGAGTAAAGCTTTTCAGAAATATGGAGGATTGATGGGCACAGTGATAAAGGTGACCACGGATTTAACCAAAGCCGAGGTTAGTTTCTACTACAACGAAGATTTGATGTGCACATTACCTCTTGATAAGGCACTAACCGAGTATTATGATTACTACCTATTTATAGAAATGGGTACAATATATGATCGGGTTAGTTTTGTATCATTTACAACCGACTGTTAAGGCGCTAAGGCGTGCATATATGCTTTTACCATCAATATTTTATATTCCATTGATGCTAATCCAGCCCAAAATAGTCTCAATCAATCTTAAAATCTGTCTCTGCTGATTTATTATTCTCATCAACAGAATATGAGGAAAAGATTCGTTATAGCCTTCATTCTATATCCTAACTAGAGGTCTTGAAATTTTCTGAGCTGTAAAGGGTAATGAATATAGTGGAATTGTATTGAAATTGCCTCAATCCAAATATCAAATGCCGCACTCCAATTGAATCACTGTTGATTGTATATAAAATTTGTTGTCAAATCATAAATAGATCACGGCTTTTCGCTTCCTCAGCAGGAGAACCAGCAGTAAAAAAAGAATCTTTGACCTCTCAAATAATTTACTTTTTCTAATCAATGCTCATGCGTACATTTAAACCCTAGCAGAATCCTCCAAATCACAGAAAACGCTCAGCAAAGAGGTTTTGCAGGACATAATGTCATAATTTTTTCCAATAAACAGTCTGCTTACAATATCCCAGAGCTACGTTGGATGGCTAGCCTTCAAACAAGAGAGCAGAGCTGCTTTTCTGGAGTTAATCGAACCTCATCACTGTGATTAAAAGGTCAAAAGGATATCAGAGCTTATTTGTTCCTTTCCAGTAATAAAACGAAGGTTTTATCAAATCGAAAATAAAATTTTTAATATATACTGAATCTATTTCGATGAAAAAAAGTCCTATCAACAGTCGAAGAGTATCCACACTGAGTACTCGCGAGTCATTCTCGCACATATTCTGCAAAGAGTCCGTCTTAAAAGACATTGCTGTTCTTGAAGAATATTCATCCTTCATCGCATGTGGTCCAGAGCATATGCTCGCAATTGGTAAAATTCTCATGTATACAATTGCTCATGGCAGTTAGAATACCATAAAGATCGATCGAATTTAGTCGTTTGGGGTTCAAATGAGCACGGTCAAATCGGTTTGCCTCCAGGCCTGAATTTCGGAAATCTGAACAGAATAAGCAAGGTAAATAAATCCAGAAAATTCTCTAGCTAATTCATGTAGCCAAGGAGAATTTCGATTAAATACGAAGGGAAAACGTATTTTCCTGTGCAGGTATCTTGCGGAGCTCAACATAGCGCAGTGCTAGCCTTTGAAGAAAGGATAATCGAAGCTTCTAAGAGTGTTGAAACCCCAAAACAACATTCAGTCATTGATTGGAGCAAATCGTTTGTGTATTGTATGGGTAATAACAAAAACGGTTGCTTAGGTTTAGGATACGCATCGACTAACGAATCTGAATCTGAGGAGGAAGATTCGGGTGATGAAACAGAGAATAAGCCTCAAAAACATAAAAATTTCGACGGAAATTTCCGACCTTCACTTGGAGATTTAGCTGGGAAGCTGATTCGTCAGGTTGCTTGTGGTGGAAATTTCACGCTTGCTCTTTCAGAGGAAGGCGAGGTGTTTGCTTGGGGAAAAGGCTCTTCGGGTGCTTTGGGAACTGGCTCTTATCAAGACGAAGTTGCGCCAAAAAAGATTATGCTTGATCAGATAAGATCGGAGGCAGGTTTACACCTTGTCGAAGAAAAAGCTCGATATATCGCCGCAGGTGAGCGTCATTCTTTGGCTGTTAGTCAGAGTGGAAAATTGTATGCATGGGGAAATAACGATTTTGGGCAACTCGGAATCGTTACTAAAGGCACGAAGAAAGCACCCAGCTCAAATACGCCGCAGAGATTGACGTCATTGAAACACCCAATGGACAAAGTTGCTTGTGGAGCGTCTCACAGCGCAGCTATATCAAATGAAGATCGCTTGTTCACTTGGGGTGCGAACAAGAACGGACAGCTTGGGTTTACTGATTTTGCGAATAGGTTTGTCCCTGAGCAAGTCACTGAACTAAAAGAAGAATCGATTAGATGGGTGGCCTGTGGATCTAACCACACGCTGGTCTTAACGAGGGCTGGTGAGATGTATGGATTTGGAAATAACACCTTCAATAAGCTTGGCTGCAGAGATTACAAGCTCCACATTAACAAAAACTTACCTCCGACGAAAATTTCTCTGGTTCCTGAAGATGAAGAAGAGAGCACTAAATCAGAAGAAGCCATAATGCAAGTGGAGACTTCCTCTAATTGCTCAATCGCCCTAACCAGTGATGGGAGAATATTCACTTGGGGTAACAACGAAAAAGGCTGTCTTGGGCGCGAGGTGAGAAATGAAGCTAACAAAAGTCTGAAAGAGGTTGATGAAGAGCTCGATGATGACGAAGAAGATGAGGAAGAAGAAGATAACGACGATGAGCTTTACCTCAGTGCATATTGTCCTTATCCAGTGACTGAAGGAATAAACTCTTTCAAAACATTTTCTGCTCATCGAAATCTTCAAACACTCTCAACGAAGTTTACTGATGTCCAATGCGGACTTGACCACACTGTTGCTTTAACTGACGCAGGCGAGTTGTGGGTATGGGGCTCGAATGCTTCAGGTCAACATGGGCTTTCGGATCAAGCTATTAATATAGCGTTTGAGAAGTGCAGAATAGTGAAAGAGTTGGGTTACAGAGGGGAATTGTCTTGGACTGCCTACCCAACTCGAGTTCCCAAGTTTAATGTAAAATCCAATCGTCGAATCACGCTTCTTTGCACAGGGACAGAACACATTCTTGCTGTAGAAAATAATAAGAAATTATATGCTTGGGGAAAGAATTCCGAAGGTCAGCTTGGACTTGGGAGAATTTGTCCTTCTGTGACTGAACCAGAATCGATCAAAAAGTTTACAGGGGTTCCTATCAGCTGTATGGCTGCGAGTGAGTCTCACTCGCTGGTTGTTACAAAAGAAGGTGAATTATACGGTTTTGGGTCAAATAAAAATGGACTGTTGGGATTGGGATCGATAGCTTCTTCACATCCGAGTCCAAAGAGGGTGCTTTTTCAGGAGGACGTCAAAATTGAGAAAGTCGCCTGTGCGCCGAGCTATTCCCTCGCTCTTGACAACAAAAAGAGTATCTACTCCTGGGGTGATGGGTTGGACGGCCAATTGGGACATGGTGACCTCGAGATCCTTTATAAGCCACAGAAAATCGATGCTCACATCAAGTTCATTGAAATTTCTGCTGGGAAAACCCATGCAGCTGCAGTCAGCGAGGACAAGAGAATATATATCTGGGGGCTCAAGGAAGCTTTTTTGATATACAAAGACGCTCTGGACAATGAAGAAGAATTGACAGGACCAAAGGAGAAATATATTCTCACTCCATTGTTGTGGGACCAATTCGTCTCAAAAAAAGTGGTTAAAGTTTGGCTCGGAAACACTTTCAACGCGCTTATCACCGAATCAAAAACGCTGTACACTTGGGGCGAATTCGAAAATGCAATGAACTACAAACTCGGTCAGCTATCACGGCAGTTATATAACAAAAGATATCAACTTCTCAGTGAAGGGGAAAAATATAAGGTGAGAAAGCAGTTGCAGAGAAAGATTAATCGTATCTCAAACATAAAATCGTGTCTCAACGTCTCTCATAATGCTAACCATATTTGCGTTCAGACTGCTGAAGATGATCTGTACACTTGGGGCATAGACGATTTCACAGGGAGGTTAGGACTCGCTTTTGATGAATTTTTCGAAATAGCTCATTCAAAAAAGCTTAAAGCGTCTGAAAACCAGGAGTATAAGAGCACGGTACTCGACACACAGGAGAAAGTGAAGTGGTTTACAACCAAATTTATAGCAAATAAGAAGGAGCTTCAGATGACGAGGGGATTTGAAGAAGCAAAAACTGAAGAAATCATATCAAAGAAAGCTTCGTCGAAAAAAGATGAGTCGCGAGTTATTCCCAGTACTGGCAGACGCAGTATTGGGATGAGGAGTAGTATAGGAAGAAGAAGAGGAAGCATAGAATACAAGAGAGTTCAGAGCCATGAAGATGAAGTTGATGAGGACAGGAGTGAGTTTGATATTAAAGCAATAGAAAAATTTTTAAGTGATCTACGATTCGAGGAGAAGATCCAATTGGACGCTAAGCTGAGCCATTTAGATCAAAATTTGAAGCAGGAAAGCGCAAATGTACTCAAGAAATTTGCAGAGCTCAGAGACCTGGAGCATTCTATTGGCGATTTCTACAGTCTGCTGGAGTCTGAGGTATTCAAGAGGATAGCCCAACCGCCATTTGGAAAAACCACGATTAAAAAGAAAGTAAGCGATCTACCTGAAGCTTACACCCTCAACAAAGAGGTTTATAAGAAGCTGCTGACAGTGCTACAAATGCACCCTTGCTATTTGATAAATATGTACGATCCTACTAATATCGACGCTCTCTTTGAGATTATTAAGGATGTCTATGGCGATATCGAAATGGACCGAAGAAAGACGAATATGTTTATCATTTTGTCTCTGAAAATTCTGAAATTGGAGCTGAGTAAATTAGATCCGAAAATAGCAAAACTCTCGTTTGGGAATAGCGAAGACTCTGAAGACGAAAGATCGACTCCATTATTTATCAAGTTATTCAATCACTTTGTGCAAAGTCAAGGAAAAAATATTGCTTATCTGCGAAAAATAACTGAGAGGATTGGGAATATGATTACTGAGAGCTTCCAAAGCGAGAAATACGAGAGGAACAAATTTGCTTATTTCCTTTACTTGAGTCCAAATAAAGAAGGTTATATGGAATTTATGGAAAGATACAAAAACGAGAGCGAGGAAGGCCGCAAAATTATCATCAGAGAAAATGCAAAAAATATGGTTAAAAGGAAATTCGGAAGCGAGTTGTTTAACTTAATGAACTTGCCTTCGAAAAACTTCAGCATCGGTGTCAAATATCTCATCTATCGCACAATAAAAACAATCGCAAAGAAATTCAAGGACATTGTGAGCACTAAAATCATCAAAAATCGTGTTTTAGGTAAAGCTAGCTCATTGGTAATAGGAAGCTTATGTTACACACAGGACTCGCCTTCCAGTACATTCAGTGTCCTGAAAATTATGAGGTCTTGAGAGCGAAAGACTTTGATGAGGAGAATAGCCAAGAAAGAATGTAACAATCACTCGTCTGGAGAATAGTCATTCAATTACCTTTTATGGCAATTTTATAGTGCTACTATACGAATGAGTCTGGATCACGTGACTTCAGTGTTGATGAGATACATAAAAGACGAGACTTATGACAAAGAAGATGTTTTAAGTGAGTTCAATGAGGAGATAAGACAAAAGGATGATGAACGCAATCAGATCTTGGAGGAGTTTGAAAAGGTTTCTGAACTCGAGTGTGAAGAAGATTCAACTATTGAGGGCGAGATAAGAGCAATACAGGATTATAATATCAACGAATACCTGATTGCTGACAGTTTTGAGCACTCTTTAAAGGTATTTTATTGAATATACATCGAGCATGTTCATTTCCTGACCTTAGGAAGAAGGAGACAGAATATCAGTTAGACTGAGCACATTGGAGATTATCACGAAATTAATTTCGCAAAATGGACGCCAAATAGCAGTGATCAAGCCAGCAAAGCTTGATATAACATCACTAGTAAGAATCAATTCGTTCCAGCAAAACAATTTAATTCGCACTACACGAAAGTTTCTTGAACGCCTTGACTCACGAGCAAATTTTGTGAATAAAACATGTCCTGTCGAGTTCAAAAACGTCCGAGCAAATCTTAAACTCTACACAAGGTAGAATGTATTTTCAGAGTCAATATTAACGCATATAACAGACAAATGACCAATAATGATTCAACTCTACCGAAGAGGTGTAAAGACTGCGGTATCTATCTCAAGGAAGCTCTATTGAATGCTGATGCAGAGAATATACTTCCAGAGTAATTTATCTTAGTGCCAAACATTCTATCGATAAGTAGGTTTCATTCCGACAAGCCAGAAACATTATTAGAACAATTTAAACAATTTCTGATGATTTTGAAGAGGCCGTATTTAGTTGAGCTGTTCCAGCATCCACAGAGACAATTCGATGATTTTATTGAGGTACTACAAGCTTTGTATGTTGATTGGTTGAATGATTTTCGAAGGATATTATAGCATCTCAACAGAAAGACCCCAAGACTCAAAAGCGAATTCTTCAGTTTAGAGCTACGCTTCATGAACATGTGCTGGCTTCAGGAGTATTTATTCGTCTGCTTTTTATGGATCTCTAAATGAATGTTAATTTTTCAAGGAAATCGGCCCCAAAGAAAGAAAGAAGTTAACGTCAGAAAAGTTAAGCATGCTCAAATATAAGGAATGCAAAAATCTGTTCAAACAGCTAACAAGAAAAAATAAAGAGAAAGATGTGACCCGAAAAGGGTTAATTGAGTGGAATGAGTTCATGGAGGAAATGAACGTCAGTGTCAAACAAGCAGTTGAAGAGAGAAAAGCATTGTAATATTCGTATCTCTAACACACTCGTAATCTAATCGTGTTCATAGCAAAAATTTGAAACCGAAGGTCCTTGAAGCTACTGCAATTGGAATCGGCAATCGAGTAATACTAACCGAGAGGAGCATAGAGTGCTTATTGCAATTTAGGAGCTAGCAGCTATTCTCGCAAGAAATCGTGACAGCATGTACAAGAAAGTTCAGGAATCTTTAAAAGCTACCACATGTGCCTGTAAAGATGCTGTTGAAAAATTGAATGATGAAGAGAGAAAGAGGCTTGTGGTCTTTGGCAGATTTTCGTTCTCAGTTTTAAAAAGAAAAGGAGTGCTCATCGGGTACAAGCAAAAATTCGACAAAAACTTGTAAAATACCATTAAGATAGTCTTGGGGTCGCTTATTGTTGCCAACATAGATATAAGAATTACGAGCTAATTTTCTCAAAGAAAGGCACTACCATCGTTATTAATGTCGTTGTGAAACATAGGAAATCAAGGCTTGAGAAATTGAAAAGATTATTCGACAAGAAAGAGGCGACAACAGAGGAATATGATGAAGTTATTGCGGAATACGAAGTATCCCAGAGCCAGTTGATGGAATGGAAGCATAACAAGAGTAACAGGCCAGAATTTGGGAGTAAGCAAAGAAGAGGTCTAAAATCAATTCTGATGTGCTGTGGGGTAGCTGGGGTACCTAATGAGGAGGAAAGGTAAATTATGACTAAATGTAATCATTTCTGAAATACTATTAAAGGAAAATATATATTGGAGGGCAAGATGGACTGGAATTTATGAAGGAGAAGTTCGTTGAGATTCTGGATTACTTGGAAAAAGCACCAAAATTATATGCAAGCCAATCTGAGTTTCGATGAAGGGGAGAATTAGAATAGAATTAATACCTAAAAAGCCTGAAGACCGCGGTCTGCTTCAAGAACTTTGAATGAACTGCACGTTAATTTATTCGTTAATTAATTAAATAAATCATGATTTTGGCAATTCCTACACAGACAATGGGAATTTTTGGAAATAAAATTATACGCAAATGTGAATATAACTCTATATAATTAAATGTGTACTCAATCAGTGTCCCTAATTCAACTTCCTCACGCTAATTACCCTAATAGATATATAAATAAATTAGGTTAAACCTTTTGAGAACCTCAAATTTATATTATTTCCTAAAACTATTATGACACATAAACGCGCAATGAATTCACAATTCTCAATTTGATGTTGTTCTTTCGATAAAACTATGGGATGAAGCCTCCTAGCCTCTTAATATGAGTAATTTTCTTTTTTTTAAAGCTTCTGGAAAGATTTACTGAGATTCGGGGTAAGTGACATTGTCAGAACTCTCCGACTCAGTAATCTAAAGAACAGCTGTTCGATCAAAATACTGGTAAAATATTTTAAAATTGGAAACCATATCATGAAGAACACCGCAACTCAGAGTCTTAACACCATCAGCAGCCGACGAGCATCAACAGCGCAGAGTACTAAAGATGCTGTTCATACCCTTACTAGTCTCAGTAGCCGAAGAGAATCAGAAACACTGAGTATAACTGAGAAAAAACATGCACTTCATTCGCTTAATGGCCTCAGCAGCCGTAGAATATCAGCAACGTTGAGTACACAAGACTCTCACTTTTCTCATCCTTCTCGTCTGGTTCAGCAGCACCCATTAACACAAATTATATCCGAAGAGCCTTCTTTCAAAGGCTCCCAAGAGCCTGCTTTCAAAGGTACCCAAGAGTCCACTTTAAAAGATATCACTATACTTGAAGAATATTCTTCCTTCATTGCATGTGGCCCAGAACATATGCTTGCCATTGGTAAAAAATTAACAGAGTTTTCTTGTAATAAACGGATTCAGAGTATGGAACGGATAGCACTAATTTAGTCGTTTGGGGTTCAAACGAACATGGTCAAATTGGCTTGCCGCCAGACGCGCATACAGGGCATCAAGGCAAAGCAGAAAGGGTATTTCAGTAGAAAAAAACTTTTTTTAATTACTAATTTTATAGCCAACAAGGATAGTGATTAAATATAAAGGGAAAACATACTTCCCAGTGCAAGTTTCTTGCGGGCTTCAGCACAGTGCAGTTCTTGCTTTTCAAGAAAGGACAGATGAAGCTACCGAAGACAATAATAGATCGATGGAAAATTTAATGGTGGATTGGAGTAAATCGTTTGTTTTCTGTATGGGCAGCAACAAGAATGGCTGTTTGGGACTCGGCTATGCCTCAGATAGCGAATCTGAAGAAGAATCATTACATGAGATAATCTTAGTGCAACCTGACAAACATAAAAACTTTCATTCGAATTTTATTCCTTCACTTGGAGATTTGGCTGGAAAGGTGGTTCGACAGGTCGCTTGTGGCGGGAATTTCACGCTCGCGCTTTCTGAGGAAGGTGAGGTGTTTGCTTGGGGTGAAGGCGTCACGGGAGCCTTAGGAACAGGTTTAATTCAAAACGAGGTAGCTCCAAGAAAAATCGTGCTTGAGCTCCTCAGATCAGAAGATGGAACGCAATATTACGAGGAAAGAGCTCGGTACATCGCCGCAGGGTATTGCCACTCCTTGGCTGTAAGTCAGCGTGGCGGGTTATACGCCTGGGGAAATAACGACTTTGGTCAACTCGGAATCGTCACTGAGGATATGAAGAAAGTACCCAGCTCAAATCTACCACTCCGACTGGCGCCTTTGAAACATCCTATGGACAAGGTAGCTTGTGGGATGTTCCATAGTGCAGCTGTCTCTCAAGATGATCTATTGTTTACCTGGGGCGCGAACAAGAACGGACAGCTCGGATTTCTTGATTTTGTGAACAGACTTGTGCCTGAACAAGTCACTGAACTCAAAGAAGAATCGGTTAAGTGGGTAGCTTGCGGATCTAATCATACGTTAGTAGTAACAAGAGCTGGTAAGATGTATGGCTTTGGGAACAACTCTTTCAACAAGCTTGGCTGCAGAGATCGCAAGCTGAAAATTAACAAAAATTTACCTCCCACGAAAATTTCACTGCTGCCTGAAGATGAACACGAGAGGCTCATTGGCGGAGAGGCAGTAATGCAAGTTGCTACGTCTTCTTACTGTTCTATTGCTTTGACGAGCGATGGTTCAGCATTCACTTGGGGTAAAAACTTAAAAGGGTGTCTTGGACGCATTGTACAAGATGAAATAAGCAGCAAGAGTAATTATTATGAAGAAGGCGGGGAAGAGTTCACCGCATTTATCCCAACTCAAATCAGTGATGAAGTTGACACATTCAAAAAATTTACCTTCGATCGAGATATTCAAACACTCTCAACGAAATTTACTGATGTACAATGCGGGCTTTATCATACCATCGGTCTCACGAATGCAGGCGAAGTTTGGGTATGGGGCTCGAACGCTTCAGGTCAACATGGACTCTCGAATCAGGCAATTAGTGATATGTTTGAGAATTGCAAAAAAGTGAAAGAATTGGACTACTCAGGGGAGTTGCCCTGGACTGTATACCCCACTCTAATTCCCAAATTTGATATTAAAGCTAACCGACGTGTTACTCTTATCTGTACAGGAGCAGAACATATCCTTGCTGCAGACAATAATAAGAGAGTCTATGCTTGGGGGAAGAATACTGACGGTCAGCTCGGGCTTGGCCGAATTTCTTCTTATGTCATTGAACCAGAATCAATCGAGATTTTTGCAGGAGTGCCTATCAGCTGTATGGCTGCAGGTGAGTCTCATTCACTAGTTGTGACTAAGGATGGAGAATTATACGCTTTCGGGTCGAATAAAACCGGAATTGCGGGCTTAGGTGCAGTGGCTAATTCACAAATGAGTCCAAAACGAGTGGTTTTCGCAGAGAATGTTAAGATAGAGAAAGTAGTCTGCGGTCCGGATCATTCGCTTGCGCTTGATGATAGAGGAAAGATTTACTCCTGGGGTTACGGACTGAACGGGCAGCTTGGTCATGGCCTCCTCGAGATATTGTATCGGCCTCAAGCAATTGATTCAAAAACCAAATTCATTGAAATCTCTGCTGGAAAAGTCCATTCAGCTGCTATCAGCGAGGACAAGAAACTATATATCTGGGGACTCAAAGAGGCGTTCTTGATCTACTCTGAGGCCTTAGAAGACGCTGAATTTAAAGGATACACAGCATCCTTAGAAAGTGAACTACAGAAACAAGAAGAGGCCAAGAGGAAAATGCTCAAGGAGAAATATTTCCTCACTCCAACCCTTTGGGAATACTTCTCTCAGGAAAAAATCACCCAAGTCCGGCTGGGAGACACCTTTAACGCTCTGATCAACGAATCGAAAATACTGTACACATGGGGCCAATTTGAAACTGTCCTGAAAGTTGAGCTGAACAACCGCTCGCGGCAGCTTTTTAAGCGTAAATACGACAATCTTGACGAAGACGAGAAGTATGTCGTGAGGAAAAGACTGAAGAATGAAGTTATTTGCGTCTCAAAAATGAATTCTTGTATCAATCTTTCTCTCAGTCCGAACCACATTTGTCTTCAAACTGATGGAGAAGAGCTCTATAGCTGGGGAGTAGACAATTTTACGGGAAGGTTAGGACTTGCTTTTGATAAAATTTTTGAACCAATTCGCCTGAAGGGGAACCCCGAACCTTTAATCGACCATTACAAAAGCGAAGTCCTCAACACGTATGAGCGAGTGAAATGGTTTATACCAAAATTCCAGGCAAATAAGAAAGAGCTTGATAAAATAGGAAAGTTTGAAGAGCCGAAAATTTTAGATAAACTATTTCGAAGGGATTCCTTAAAAAAGCGTGCGGCACTGGTCGTGGCCAGCACTGTGCGGAGCAGCAAGGGAAAGAGGAATTCCATAAATCTTGAGAGAAAACTTCAAGAGGACTTGGATGATGATGAGAATGTTGACTATGAGAATATCCATCGAGAGCAAAAATTCCTCGACCAGCTTCGAACAGAAGAGAGACTTCGCCTCGACTCCAAGATTCAAAACTTAGATCTGGTTTTGAAGCAAGAGAGCGCAGCTGTACTCGAGGAGTTCGCAGACCTCAGAGACTTGGATCATTCTGCGTACGATTTCTGCAAGCGACTGGAGACTGTGGTATTCAAGAGGATAGCCCGACCACCGTTTGGAAAAACCACGACTAAAAAGAAAGAAAACGATCTGCCTGAAGCTTACACTCTCAACAAACACCTGTATAAGAAGCTGCTGACAGCGCTCCAGATGCACCCTTGCTATTTGATAAATATGTACGATTCGACTAATATCGACGCTCTCTTTGAGATTATTAAGGATGTCTATGGCGATATCGAAATGGACCGAAGAAAGACGAATATGTTTATCATTTTGTCTCTGAAAATTCTGAAATTGGAGCTGAGTAAATTAGATCCGAAAGTAGCAAAGATCCCGCCTATCAACAGTGAAGAGGGTGAAATAGAGAAATCAACTCCGCTGTTCAACAAGCTTTTTAACCATCTGGTGCTCAGTCAAAGACAAAACGTGCAGTATCTGCGAAGAATTACTGATTCAATCGGAAGTAAGGTTGCTGCGAGCTTCCAAGGCAAGAACTTCGAAAGGCACAAGTTTGAATATTTTCTCTATATGAACCCTTGCAAACAGGGTTATAAAGAATTCATGGAAAGGTACAAGAACGAGAGTGAGGAGACAATTAAGAAGGTATTAAAGGAAAATGCAAAAAATATAAGAAAGAAGTTTGGGAATGATTTGTTTCCGCTAATGCTCTCTCCGACGAAAAACATCAGTATTAGTGTGAAATATCTCTTCCATCGCACTATCGAAGAAGTAACGAAGAAGTTTCAGAGCCATTATAACACCAAAATCATTAACAACTGCCTGTTGGGTAGGTTTTTTTCTCTCTCTCTGAAATTATATCAACATGTTTTTCTGAATTTATTAGGACTCGTGTTTCAATACATTCTCAACTTAGATCATTACGACGTTCTTCGTGTCAAGGACCCTGAGGATGAGATTGAGCAGGAGAGGATGTAAACATTGAAATATTTCTCCCAGACGAGCTAACTCTTGGTAACTAGTGTGATCATTAGAATGAGTCTCGAGCACGTTGCACCAGTGATGATGAGATATATACAAGGAGAGGCTTACGAAAAAACTGAGATACTAAGCGAGTTCAGTCCTGACATCAATCTCAAAGACAGCGAGCGAACTCGGATCCTAGAAGGGTTTGAAAGGGTTTCTGAAATTGAGTGCGAGGACGATCCAACGATTGAAAGCCATATCTATAACATTCGAGACTATAACTTCCATGAATACGTGGTCATTGACAGTTTCGAGCACTCATTACAGGTATCATTGCATTGAAGTCAATGAGTAAACCCACTTCCCTGTCTCAGGATGAAGGAGATAAAATTTCAGTGAAACTTGGCACGTTGGAGATGCTTACTAAACTAATCTCGAAAAACGGACCCCACATCGCTGTCATCAAGCCGTTCAAGCTCGATATCACGTCGCTCGTAAAGATTAAACTTGACTTGTTGAATTGATTTAACTTAATTATCCAAGTTTTTGGCAAATCTGTCCCCTCGAGCAAATTTCGTGAAAAATACTTGTCCAAAAGAATTAACAAGTTTCCGTGTGAATCTAAAGCTCTATACCAGACAACTGCTCAATAAAGACTTCACCCTTCCGAAAAGCTGCAACAGCTGCGGAGCTATCTTGAAAGAATCACTTTTAAGCGCAGATGCTGAGCACATACTTCCAGAGTAATTTGATTCGTTTGCATTGGATTAATTGACGGGGGCAGATACTATCCTGACGAGCCGGAGAGTTTATTGATGCATTTCAAAAAATTCATGATTTGTTTGAATAAATCTACATTTGTGGAGCTGCTACAACAGCCAATCAAGCGATTGGACGCTTGTATCGAGGTATTACTGGTCCTCAGCTCAACTACAAATTGGTATAATTGCTTAGAGCGTGATAGCAAATCAATATCAAGACTTGAGAAGGCAAAAGGAGATCCTTAAGTTCAGGGATATGCTTCATGAGCACGTGATAGCATCAGGAGTATTTATCCTCATAATGAGAATAGATGAAATAAAATTGTAGGATTTCAAGGGAAATGGATTCAAAGATAGACGACCTGTTTCGGCCGAGAAATTAAGCGAACTCAAATATCAAGAATGCAGAAAATTGTATCAACAGCTCAAAAAACGAGAAAAAGAAAAAGAAAAAACAAGAACAACAATAGTCGAATGGATCGATCTTATGGATGAGATCAAGCGTAATGCCAAGCAAGCGATTTTGAAGAGAAAATCACTGTAACGGCCACTTCCGCGATATGACCTTATTCTATCATTTCATAGAGAAAAGCTATGGCCAAGGGTTCTCGAGATTAATGAGATTGGGATCGGAAATCACGTATTATCTTCGAAGTTGCTCAAAAGTGATTATTTTGATTTAGGAGCTGGCGCGGATCCTCGTGGGAGATCCTTATACCATGTATTATAAGATTCAAGCTTCGTATACAAATTGTACGAATATTTGCAAAGACATCGTTGGAGAGCTTGACTATGAAGAGAGGAAAAGGCTCGTGGTATTTGGCAGATACCCATTTTCTGTATTAAAAGCGAAGAATATACTCGTCCGGTACAAGCAAAAGATCAATAGCTGGCGGTAAACGAGATAAACAGATGGCCCTTATTTGTTAATCACTTGCTTAGTTATAGCAATCACGCTTTAATCTTCTCTAAGAAGGGCAGCACAATCATAATTCATGTCACTGTGAGCTATAACAAGTCCAGACTTGATAAACTAAAGAGATTCCTCTGCATGAGTCAAAGGGAAGAGTATGAAGAAATCGTCGCAGAATATGAAGTGACTGAAGGACAACTTATGGAATGGAAGAAAGGAAAAGTATTTGATTCAGATTTTGCCGGAAAGATGGCAAGGGAACTGAAATCAACTCTCTGTAAGTGCTGTTCAAAATCTGATAAGAGTGGAAAGTAAGGTTATTGCTCCAAACTGAATGAATGAAATTTTTTATTTTTTTCAGGAAACTGTTTATTGGAGGCCCAGATGGACTTGAATTCGTGAAGAATAAGTTTGTCGAGCTTGTGGATTATTTGGAAAATGCGCCAAAATTATACGCTAACCAGTGTGAGTTTAAATGAATTTCGATGAAAAATGAAGAATTCGGACTATAATAATATTATCAACCAACTTTCACTTGAATTCAATCTAATGTATTGTTGTTATATTCGTTTAGTTTTGATCTCATTCGATAATGTATTTAGAGTGAGATATAATTCAACATTTACTTACTAATTTACCTTTATGCAATTGATAATTTTGCAGTAAATTAATGTTTTTAAAGCAATGAACTGTTGCCGAGTTTCTTATCAAGGAATAGCCCATTCAGAATACCTTCACATAATCAATTCGTGAGGATAGATCTTTGATTTTTAATATTCAGATGAGTGTTTTCTTAAGGCAGGGCTGCATGAGAAAAAAACAGAAGGACAATTGAATAGCTGTTGGTAGTCATTCGTGGCGATCCAATAATTGGATTTTTTTCCATGGAAAGATTGACTTGGGAAATAAAATCAAAATAAAAATTGTTTGCAAAGGAAAAATGGCCTTGAACATCAAGCATTTGCTTGGATTTATTATGGTTGTCAACATCCTCGCAGTTCTTGCATTCTTCATTGTAAGCTCTCCGTCTGGTGAAACATCTCCTTTCGGTCCACAGCCAGGTATTTATACTAATTAACACTTTTTCCCTTGGATTAATCGATTTCGTGTTCTTAAATGGCTTCTTCTGACACATTTCCTATTTCTTGCTTAGAGCACCACAGAAAGAACATTAGCAATCCCAAAAAACCGACTGAATCAAATTCCACAGCATTAAACTCCGAAAAAATAAACAGCATCAAGGATACATCGAGCACTGATAGCAACAATGGATTTTCTGTTAATGCTAATACTACTCTCGATCACGACTCTGATGAACACAAAGATAAACCCAGGAATAAATCAAGTCCAAGCTCTACATCTAATTCTACAGCCCAAAGCAGCAATTTGAGAGGAACTAAAGATAAATCTGAAACCAAGAACTCATCAAACATCGAAGGTGGTGATAAGGGCACAGATTCCGTCAGTCTCTCCCCTTCACGTGATAGTTATCTGAGCAAGATGAAAAGCCAAGCTGGTAAAGAACTCGAGAAAATTGAGAGGAAAAAGCATGAACTAAACAATACTTTGAATCACTATGGAGAGCTCGCTGGTTTGGCCAACCCATTTAGACTCCTTGGTTTCTATAAAGAAATACCAGACAGCTATTTTAACGGTTATCAGTTAGCCAAGCCGACATATGGCAAGAATGAATATAACATAAAGAAAAACCCAAGCTATTGCGACTACTCAGATCTCTACAGCATTTTCAATCCTTCCAGCATTTTTACAAAAATGACCGCGATTACTGATTACTACAACGAACGTAATTCGTTCCGCTCATGGCACTGATTTTTAATTTTGACAAATACAAATATTAGCTCTACCCAAGCAGGTGTTGCTCCAGAATGCCAATGACTCGCAAATCGTGACTCTCAAAAAAATGATTGCTCGAGGCCCAAATAATGAATTACATTTAACAGCAACAAATATCTTTACGAAAAGCCTCTACTTCCATTACTATCACCAAATTGGAAAAGACTTTCTATGTACTACTATACAGCTAGTACTTGAACTGATCTAATTTTTCTAGGCGCTGGTCAAATGTACAATCATATCCCTGGGCATGATATACTTGTTCGCAAAGATTTGATAATTGGAGCTATAAAGTAAATCCTTTGGGTTTGTCAAAAAATGCTAACAAAACTTAGTGAGTACCAGGAGCTGTACCGGTCCAAACCAAACTGTTTTAATAAAGAAACTTATTTCCCTTTGGCGTACCGCTTGAGCAGTAAATGACCTCATTATTGCTGTTTTCAATAATAGTTTTGAATCCAATAATGCAGATAAGACCGAATGCTTACGATTTTTTACTGAGATAAACAATTCTTCTTACCAAGAAAAAAGACAGCAAAGCCTTCAGTTCGTGATGAAGGCCGGATACGGTATGCATCGAGGGCAAGGAGTCGCATTACTTGGACAGACTCTAGAAGCAGAGTTGAAAGAGACCTTCAAAAACGGCGAGTTATGCGGAAAGCTGGATGCTCCATTAATTGCGCAGCGCTACATTTCGAACCCTCTGACTCTTGACAAACAGAACAAGTTCGATATCCGAATGTACTTACTGATCGCTTCAGTTGATCCCTTGATCGCGTTCTACCACGACGGGCTGCTTAGAGTTTCACTCATTCCTTATCAACCAGCGAATATTTCACAGGTCAGGTTCTTACATCGAGTTTGCTTATATCCGTTTCCTTGTTTATTAGAGGGATGCGCATATCACCAGCACTGTCTTTAGCAACAAGCGTGTTTCGAACACAGGAAATGAAACGTTAGAAGAGGAACTCAGGAACTACCAGACATGGACACTTACTGATCTCCAAGACTACTTACTGAAAAGCGTATCGCTAATGTTATTTTTCTTTATAGAATTTATTAAAAAATCAAAGGGAAAAATCTCTGACCAGAACTGGTTGGAAAATTATCTCCGTCCCGCTTTCAAAAACGCGATGCTTCATCTGATTAGAATGAGTAAACACGCATTCTGGAAGCATAGCAGTGTATACGAATTGTTTGGAGTGGATTTCCTGCTTGATGAAAATCTGAAGCTTTGGTTACTTGACGCCAACGGGAGCCCACAGCTAATTGGAACAAACTCAGCAAAAGAAAATCTAATGATAGAAATGCTGAATGATCTCCTTGAAATCCAATATACGTACCTAAGAAGCAAAACGAAGAGGCTATTTGCGGTGATTCATAAAATGCTTGGTGTTTCTTCGTTAGGACAAACGGTGGAGATCGGAAATATACAAGATGAATTTTCAAGAGCGAATAAGAATTTCCTTGAGCCTGAATTTGCTATTGGGAAAAATAATACTTGGCAGAAATTATTAGATGAGAATATTTCCGGTAAAGCTGCTTATATGGGTCTTCTCGAAGATGAATGTATTACAGATAGAGAATAATAGGAATTGTATTTAGGCATAAGAATGTATTATTTTTCAGTACCATTTCTTCACATAAGAGTTTATTCGAGCGCATGTTTTCTCACTATTTTGCACATCAGAATTACCATAGTATGATGTCTCATGACTCATAAGCTTGTATTAAGAGTCTTCCTCTAAAATAGGGGTATTTTTCAGAAAAGGGGTTTTACCCCCATTATTACCAACAAAGTTATGGACGCATAAAAAGTTCAATTCAGAAAATGGCTCCAAAGTAAATTCCTGAGAGCATTCTAGCGGATTTTTAGCGGATTGCTAATTGTGGCGATTGCTTACCGAAAAGCAATACTATTTCCAGAAATTGAATACTCGATGAAGTAGCATTAAACTATATTATATTGCATGTAATATGATCTAATCTATACAGATTTACAGATAGCTACCTAACAAAAATAGCTTGTTTATTCATGTAAAATATTGTGAAGCGCAATTGTGCTTCTTACTAATGTTTTATTCGTAGTTATGAGAAGTATGGGTTATATCTTCCACAAATTTTCCACAAAAAAAATCACTGGAGGCTGTTACTCGAGTGAGCAGTTGAATTTCTCTCAGATGAATTAGAAGACACCTGTTCAAGTGGTAACTTTTCCACTTCAGCTCCCACAACCTCGGTTTTAGTCGAAGCTGTGGGGCTCACTGACTCCATTTTCTGATTGCTCAGCGAATCCTCCTTTTCTTTTCTTTTTTGCGCTTCAAGCTCTTGAATAAGAGCAGGATTTCTCGCCTTTTTGATCCACGCGTGTTTTAAAGCTCCTTTTGCTGAGATTCTTTTAAAAGGGTTCTTTTCAAGTAATTTTCGAAGAAGGTCCTTTGCGTCCTCGGATATCGCTGTCCATTTCTCACCCGTTAGGTCCAATTGACCTTCAATGATGCTTTTTAGCACCTCAGGAGTTGACTCGCCAATGAAAGGAAGCTCACCGACCAACAACTGATGCATCATCACTCCAAGGCTCCAGTAATCGCATCGGTGGTCATACTCACCCTCGATGACCTCGGGTGCAATGTAGGAAGGAGTGGCTGCTCGCGTTTCCAGCTGTTCAAACAAATCAGCTGATTTTGCAAATCCAAAATCAACCAACACCACTCTCGAATTGAGGCTCTGGCCAACTTTAATGAAATTTTCAGGTTTTAAGTCCCGATGTACGATCCCATTGGAATGAAGATGTTCGACGGCTAAGAAGGCCTGTCTCATTATTAGCGAAACCTCTAATTCACAGGTCGCCGTTTTTGGACTATCAAGAAGACCTGTCCCATCTAAAAGTTCCATTACGCTGTAGAAATGAGTGTTGTCTTCGTATGTCTCGTAGAATTTGACAATATTTGGATGGTTGAAACGACTCAACTTTTTATGGAGCTTATGGCTCGTCCTGAGATTCTCATCGAATAAATTTTTGGGGATGCTTTTGATGGCGAAGGCTCTCTGGGATCCATCTTTGATGATCGCTTTGCGGACAACGCCAAAATGGCCACGACCTGGATGAGGAAGACAAAAAAGTTTATTAGTAAAGGACGGGTAGGTATTGTATTACCAAGAATATTTTTTGAAATTTCATATTTGCTGTTGATATCCGTCTTCTCATTGAGATTGCCTGAATTTTCAAGCCAACTTTTGGAGTTTCTGTCGCTAACGCAGGTGGTTCCCATTGAAACTTGAGTCTGAACAATAACTTATTTCTAAATAAAATTTATGTCAGCTTTATTCAAACAGATTCATAAATCCGAATAGCCGAATTAATTAAATAAAAACTCTGTTGCTAAAACTGACTTTCAAGTAGTCAGTGGTGATCCAACAAAATTCAGTTTGCTCTTAACCTTATAAATTGACTTATTTCTGTAGAGATATAATAAACTCAATGGGAATCCTACTGACGACATATCACCTTTTGGTAAGCTCGAGTTCGGTAACACAAGAGTTTGAATAATTGTCAAGTGAGTAAGATACTGTCTGAGGATTCGAATTAGGAACGGTAGGAAACCTTCGATATGACAGTGAATTATTTTGTGATTCCACTGGAATTATCAAACACCCAATTGAAACAAACAAAATCAGTAAATACTTCCCAAGAATTTTAATTTACCGACTCAATAGAAATTATCCATTAAAACTCACAATCTTTATGTTTAGTGAAATAAAGTTTTTTCCCTCAAGTCTACAACCCTTCCCTCAGAGGCTCCGAATATGGCCTTGCCTCATGGTCTATATTTCAAGGCATAAGGTCTTTTGCAATACAATATTAATATTACTTTTAATGAAAAATCATCCAATTCATCTATCATTATCTCTCTTGTCTTCATAATACTAAACTTATAACGAAGGGTGACTGAAAGGAGTTTGAAACCGGATCAACTATCGATGTTGATTTCTTTGGATAAATAAATAATCCTTCAATTAACAGTATGTAAAGTTTAGATCACACAAGTACGTAATAGTCGCAATTCAAAATTTCATGACGTAGTTTAGATACCAAACGATCGACGAAATAATATTTATTTCCGGGCTTCCATCATGGAAAGATTGGCCTTAATCCATTCTCACCTCGCTAAGAATAACACCTTTCGACAAGGTGAAGAGAGAGCCGAGACTGTACTCTTGGAATATTCTCCCAATCACTGTGTTCTCAAGTTTAATCGACCAAGATACATGAATTCATTGAACACTAACATGATTTTCTGGATTAACAGGGCCGTAGATGAATGGAACGCCAATCCAAGAATCAAGGTAACCATTAGACACCACATTTCACATGTTGTTACCCGCTAACATTGAAAAAAGGTCTCTATTTGGAAGGGAGACGGTAAAGCTTTCTGTTCAGGAGGAGATCTCGTGCTCTGGCGGGAATATTGCCTGCAGGACCTCTCACTAGTCGATTATATGCATATGCAGACCTTTAGCCTCGTCACTCGAGTGAAAAATATGAATAATATTCAAATTTCAATTTGGAATGGCGTTGTAATGGGAATAGGCGCTGGTATGAGCATCAATTCAAAGATACGAATAGCGACCGAAAGCACAATCTTTGCTATGCCAGGTATTATTTGCATTTTTACACTCTAAAGTGAGCCATTGACAAAAAATATAGAGGCAAATGTTGGATACATCCCAGATTTTGCTCTCACTGTGTACTTCGCAAGACTGAGAAGCAATATCGGATTGTATTTAGCTCTCACTGGAGCGAAAGTCACGGGAAGACAGGTTTATTCGATCGGTCTAGCTGATTATTTTGTTCCGCAACAATCCCTTGAAAGCCTCGAGAAAGCGTACTCTGAGGTCATTGACGAGAATGTCACATTAGAAAAATTGCATGAGGTGACTAAAAAGTATAGCGATCTGCAAAAAGACCCGAAATTTGATCACGAGGACATAATTAATGAGGCTTTTGGACAAAAAACACTTAAGGAAGTTTTTAAAAAATTGGAAGAGCTAGCGGTCAATGATGCATTTGCGAGAAAAACATTGAAATTACTACAAAAAAGTCCGCCGAGAAGTTTGCGGGTAGTGTTTGAGCAATACCGCCGCGCTAAGAATATGGATGTAAACCAAGGACTTGAGATGGATTATAGGCTGACGAGGTAAGGAGATAATTATCTGCTTATGTGTGACGTTTGGGATAGTATAATGCACGAGAAAGATTTTGTCGAAGGGGCTGGTTGGAAATTTTTAAGGATGACGAAAGAACCGAAATGGATAGATAGCTCTATTGATATTCCTGATGAAGTCATCATGAAGTATTTCGAGCCAATTCCTGATGAGTTCAGAAAGATTGATTTCAAGAATTTAAAATAACGAAGGCTGGAGAGCCTTTATGATGAAAAATAAAACAAGTGAGAAATTTAACTAAGCCTTGACATTTTTAAAATATCGATAATATATGTAAATCAAACGAAGTTTGCTCTCTGTATCTCATCATTATTTAAACAATATTCTCAAATAAAAACTTAGTTATGGCCTGGCTTTAATAAATAGAACACTCCAAATTTCTAATATGACATGAATAATATTTGAGCCAGTTTAATATACAATTTGTTCTTCTATTTTTCAAAGAATTTATTGAATTCAATTTTGGTGAATACATATTTTGGGAACGAAAAAATTCATTATGAAAGAAGACTATTCCTCTCACATTTAATGTTTGCTTTGAGCTACTGCAGATTACAATACAACGATAACCATTCTGCCGTTTCTTCTGGAAACAATCCTCTATATATTTCTTCAGAGCTTAAGGACTTGGTTTTACTTTTTTAATTATTCGTTTGAGAAATGAGAATGAAAATGCTGTAACCACTAAATCACGATAAAGTCAAAAAAATAATTTGCGCGAAATACACTAAGTTCGTAGTAAATAGCCATCTTTGGGATTTAATTGTTTAATGATTATTAGTCAATCCAAGCACTTGCTGTATCTTAGCTTTTAACTCTTCGATATTAATCCTGACAGTTAGGATGTCGTAAACAAGTCTAAAATATATACAATTATCAACGAATGTATACTCCTGACTTCCTGCTATTTGCAATTCTGAAAAGCGATTTGCACAGGAATTAGCAGCATTAAATATAGAGAATAAAAAATTGCCGACATGATAATAACATAACATTCATATATTATTGCCATCAAAACTAATTCGAAAATCTCAGATGTATCACCTGAGTCTCAATTAGATAAAGTGCTCCAAGTTTCCCCTGGTTTTCATGAGCGACTTATAATGTCTCTTTTTTTTAATTAAGAATTCTTTTAAAATTTATGCTTGCACTGTTTTATCCAGCTTGTTCTTAAGCAGTTCGTCCGTTTCCGCTTGCATTTTCCTAAATTAAATTAATGACACACAACGACTATCTCTTTCTTACCTTTGCAGGCCAACCAAATGACTGAAAAGAGAGTGCTGTCTTACTTTAATATCAGATATATCCAGTATCTCAGGCACCTTGCTCAAAATATTTTCTTCCTACAAACAAATGAACATTAGAAAAAACATCTTTCTCGAGGTAAAACATACTCTGCAAGAACTCTTTAATGATAGTTTATCTTCTTCTTTAATAGCGAGCTTATTCATATGTGGCTTGGGAGCAGGAGCCTCCTTTTTTCTAGAGTCATTTTGCGTTATAGAAGCGATTAACAACGTTTAGCTGTTACCGAAGATCGGTTTTCGTTAGTTGTATTTTTTTCGAGGGAAGTGGTTCAATGCGTTCTTCTTCTTTTACACAGATGGGATGCAAGTCATCTTGCGTTGCGACAGTGTTCTCTTGACTGGTATGCGCAGCGCTATTGTTGAGATTCTATGAGTAAAAGAAATTTAAGAAACAAGGGATAGTAAAATAATGACTTCTACTTTCATCAGGTCATTTGGTGGTTTGAGATTCGAGAACAGTCCTTGGTTAGGAGGTTTCAGTTGAAGGAAATTCCTGTGTTCAGGAAAGTAGGGTGATGTCATCACAAATTGGGGTTGCGGTATCATTGGCATAATGTTTATTAATACGACATTCTGAGGGGCATTGTAAATTTGGGCTCTTGCCTGCAACCAAAATGGAAGTGTTCATGGTTTAAAAAAGATAGGATAATCAAACCTGTAATTCCAAGAAACTCAGATAATTATTTATCTTTGGAGGAGCGAGACTTTGACTCGCAGAAGCAAGAGTAGCCTGCGCAATTTTTTCGCGGATGGTTAGTGTACCTCTGAAGTCCATAGAAGACTTGAACCTTTTTTTACTCCTTGAAAATTCGATTAATTATAGCTCGAGCTGCCTGCGAATGTTTAAACCACTCAAAGCTAAACTGCGAAATCCTTAATTTTAAAGAAAAATAAGCCTTTTAGATTAAAAACGCTTATAGGAAATTATTACGCTTTTTGGATCGCAATTTATCGAAGTATTCTTGATTATTCTTAAATTCCATCTTCAATGATAGAAATTCAAAGAAGTATTAGAATAGTGTTCTCTTCGATAATGTATGAGTTGATAATACGGGAAAATTTTCACGAAAATAATTCTTGATTGTTCGAGTATAATCTCGGTTCTCGACCGAATTTAAATTAAGTTTTGAGCAAAAACCTGCGCATAAGTGTACATTGCTAACTAGCTTATACACTGATCTATTTGCCGAGCCATCCTACTTTCAATAGATTTATCTGAGTCTTTTTCACTCTCTTTTGTACTCAAACCCATTTCGTGAAATCGATGATTATCGAAAATATCTATTCAAACAAAGTTTTTTTTTTTCTCAATGAGTGGGGTCGTACAGACCCCACGGCACGCCTTACAGCGTAACCTATCATAATAATCCTGTGAGCGTTGAGAAGAACCTCTTCAAAGAGAGCAGAGAGCGGAACTTCAGAAATTTTATATCTATCAACGATCGAAAAATTTAGGTTACTGATTTGAAAATTCCAATTTTTCTTCTTCTATCTAACCTCAAAATGAGAATTAAAAGTTTCGAAGCAGATTCTTTTTCCTCTTCCTATAAAACTGAACTTTTAGAATGTTTCTGATGTTGAAAAGCTACCGAGAGAATATTTTCATGCCCAGAGGTGATGTGAGGGAGATAGCAATTATTTTCTGTTGAATTAAGTAAATCCTATCACAGTACTAATAATACCGCCATAAACCTCCTTATTCTCCTTATTCGTGCTATAAATCAATCCTTTGAGCCGATTCAACGCATATAATATGCATTTTATTATTTCTCCCCTCATTCAAATACCAAGCAACGGTAGGTCCTTAACAGATCCTCTATAAAATGATCCAGCACTCGGCTATTTCTAGAATTTAGTCCTTGTATCGCATGGTAGCACGCATCACTAGGGTAGCGAGATCGGTCTTAGGTGATAGGTTTTGTAAGTTGAGGTTTTTAATTAACGAATTTGAGAAGTATCGAAACAACTGTTAAAACAGGAAAAAAAGGCATTTGAGATAAATAAACCAAATGCAAAAATAGATAGCACTTTTATTTAATTTTGGAAAAAAACCCTTCGAAATTGTTCTAATAAAATCGTAAAATAAAGGGGTTGCTGTTTTTTAACAAGACTATGGTAGAAAACATTAAGTATCAGTCAATAGCAATGGCATAGTTTTTCACAGGAGAATTGGAAGACTTTCTCTCATCAAAGTAGAGGTACATATACACTATTTGGTAAATAATCACAAGACTTTGAAAAACACTCAACATGGAGCCTGTGATTATGAAAGAATTACTTCTTAGGATCAGAGATTCCAAGTGCACATAGGTAAACTGGAAGTATTAACTTTTTGTTAGGCAACTTATATGAAAAGAAAAAGAAAATTAATGAAAATATTATAATGTAGAAGTTTAAGCAAGGACAAATTCGAGGATTTTCATATTTTGAACCTGGAAATGCTGACTCTTTCAATTGTAAATAGGCTGCTGATTGATTTTGCTGGACCAAAGTTATCCAGAAAGCAGCATTGAGAGTAAATTGATTCATCTGCAAACATATATGGCATCTTCGAAGCTCAATTACAATTGTTGTTGGAGTCAATTACAAAATAATCCCGAAAAACAATAAATTAATGATAAGCATGAGAAAGTTTGCTGGTATTAAGATTGCATCATCATTATTCGGGAACTCACGAGCTATCAGAAAACAATTCTTTGTGATTTCAGGGAATCAATGAAGAATATCTCTTCCTTTCCCGTTTCATATTATGCCTTTCTATTTTTTTATTGAGGTCATTAGAAAGCGATTGTTTTACTAGTTGAAAAAGGAAAATGAACACAAATAGCGATATAATAGCTGACCGAGTTTGCTTGCCTGTCGATAAAAAATAACATTTGTCCCAACAGCTATGTTTTTTTTGTTGCTAGTATTGGGAAGCCTTTGATTTGCTACTTAAACTTTAGTTCGACATTCCAAAATAATGGAGTTTCGAATCGAGGTACTTTTATTTCTTCAATATTTTTCGAAGAAATTATTCTTTCAGTGAGATCAGAGTCATAGATGATGAAAAGAGAATCTGGTAGAATATTCACTTTGGAAGGGCTGGCAGAATAGATTAAATGCGCTGATAGCATTAGCTATGAAACCTAGTCTCTGGTGCGCGTTCAGAGGGAAGATCACATTAATGCACTCCTATATCATATTTGAAAAGAGACCATTCGGATTTTAAACATTAAATAGCCCTATAGTTTGACATTAATGAGCAAATGGAGACAATCTGCAGACAAGTTTCTCTATCTGTTAACCCAAATCATCAAGAAAATCTAATAATTGCTGTGACTTCTTAGCGAGATTACCAAAACAAGACAGGCTAGTACTTTTGTGATTCTGTTTTGGTCTTCTAGATATGTTCCGTATGAAATTCTTCAAATAATCTCCCGTGCTTGAAAACAAAGAATGATCTACATGCAAAATTCAAAGAAGTTTTACATGATGAGATTTGAAGAGTGACTGAACAAAAGTTGTTGATACCTCGTCTCTTAAACAACTCGCTTCTAAATTAATTATCTTCACATTTCTCCTCCGATTTTCGAAATGTTCAGGTTATTATGACTTAGAATTACAAACGATTCGATTGCAAGTTTCAAGTCGATGAATATCACTTAGATTTTACATACAATTGGTTGAAATATGATTTCATAAGTAATTAGAAAACAGGAATAAATTGTCTTCATATTTCGTGATGCTGAAAACTTCGACTGCAGGTTAACTATAGGTTAATGAGCCAGCTCTTAGGGTGATGATGATTGAAAGGAATTTGGAAATTTATTTTTCTAATTTTTATTATATTTTCGATCACTGTTTAGAAAGAAAAACACATCAGCTCAGAACACTCGCGTTACCTATTAACAATTTATTCCAAATAGTTCGATAAATGGCAAACCCTGCTCCAAAGAGCTTCCCAAGAGAGCATTTGCTAAATGTTCCTGGTACCTTCGACGATAAGGTTCGTCAGATGCTTGCCGAAAAGACTTCAAAAGATTCAAAAAATCCCCAGCATGAAAGCAAACCAATGGATTCCGCTACCAAGAAGGTCCCTGGAGTAAAAAAAGCGATCACTAAACCCACATCAACCCCAACCCAAGTTATTCGTGACCCTGGGCCTCATCAATCGAGCCAATTTCGACAGGGACCTGCCAACGAGCCAGCTCGAATGGCAAATTTTCATAAATCTGGCCCTGGTCAAAACTTTTATCCTCAGTCTACAAATCCTGGTCCTCAAATCTACCCAAGCACTTTTTCGCAGAACCAAGGACCTCTGCATTACCAAAGGCATGGGCCCGTTCCAAATATCTCGGGATCCCAATCAATGGCTTACCCTCAGCCTTATGGAGACCATTATGGGGTTCAAAACTCAGCACAGTTTCCGAATGGTATCGGTCCTGGACCTAGCTCAAATAAGCATCAAATCCACGATTACATGATAAAAGCAGAAGACCAGCCTTACCCTATGATGGAAAGAGGAATGATGCATGACAGCCATGACCCGTTTCTCAACGAACCAAACGCAGGCAACGCAGAGGTAGGCTTATCAAGGAATAGCTCCTCTCACAAACCCCAACCATTAAGCCTCAAAATCGCTGGAAGCAACCCTGGTGAACCTGAAAGAGACCGATCTCCTTTTAACAGTTTTCCTAAAGGCCCATTTGGTCGAGACCCTGTTCGAAATTTTGGGCCTGGAGGTGGATATTCGCCTGAGAGAAGTGGTTTCTTTGAAAAAATAGAATATAATGAGACTCCAAGCGAAATCTCAGAAAGCATGAGTCGCGATTCTGGCATGAAAATTAAAAAGAAGGTGATAAAACCGCTGCAAAAACCGACAAAGCATCTTCAGAAGTACGAAGAGTCTGTCTATACGGGCAAAGGAGCATCGCTATCAATCATGGAGAAAAAAGAAGAGGAGATTATCAATCTTGCTTATAAGATGGAAGACGACCTCGAAGAGGGCGAGCTTCCGAATGTGAGAAAACCCCTGACTATCTCTCCGCGGAACCCAACGGCTAGCATGAATTCCTATCTGAATACGCTATATTCGAAACCGAATGCATATGAGAGCGATTTAGCTCAAGATGACACTGTGCTCTTTTTGTATGATAGCAAATCGTTTTTTGTCGATGCTGCAAGTTTCAGTTTTCCAATTGATCTAAAATAAATCTGCTGTTTGTAAGCGCTTGATATGATTTACTTCCTTCCTTTTATTATGATGCAGTTGTTTTATATCGCTGAATTGCATATGTTTCACTCGATACTATAGTATGCATACAACATAATACCCGCTTTTCAAAAATTTTATGATTTTTTTCCCAGAATGCATTCAAGATCGTCTGGAGATGACAGATGCTCCAAAAAGTATTTTGAATAAGAGTAATCACGGAAAATTGTCGATGAGAGCAACATTGAACTTTTACTTTAAGATCATAGGTGTGGAATTGGAAATGAAAATTTTAAGTATTATTCACAACAAAAAATTCATCAATTAACGCTGCTATTCTCTCGTAAAGTTTCTCATTTTTGTGACTTTGCAATTTCTCAATGATTTTTACTCCTCCAAAATTCTCCAGCTCAATCAAATAAAAGTTCAGAGAATCATCCCCTTGAGAAAGCTCCTTTCCTGCCTTCAGTATCAATCGCAATGAATCGGCAGCCAAAATCAGCACTTCTGGATCACTTGTGCTTTTTAAGATATCAAGCAATGTTTTTATTAGACCGCACTCTGTCATTAGATAGATATGATCGTAGCTTGCTTCAGATAGCGCGTTCGATACTCCAAAAAGTATCTCTTTTTGATTCTATTTCAACAGAATTAGGCCGCGATCAAGAAACTCATGGACTTACGTCTCGAGGCTCATCGAGCACGTTTTCAATGTATCTCTGAAAGAGCACCTCGTCTTCCAACAATGCATTTCTGATATCTTTGTCGCATGCAAACAGATTCGATATCGCCCAATAAGCCTCTTTTCTCCAATTCTTTTGATCGGAGTCGACTCCTTCAATTAGCACCGGCAGAAAGCCATTGTCAAGCATCGTCTTCGTATGTAAAATGATTAACATTACTAACAATAATCACCAGCTCTGTTACCTGACACGCAGAATCTTCTCCAGTTACTATAGTACAACATAATCTAAACGCAGGATAACTGATCTCGTAATCCTGATGTCGGCACATCTCGATGATCTGTTTCGCAATCCCAAGCTCAAGAATCTCATCAATTTGGTAGTCTTCGCCGTCGGCAAGAGATACCAACGTCCAGAGTACGTTTGATTGAACGTCGATATCATTTATAGAGAAAAGCAACCGTTTTGTGATTGGAAGAAATTTATCCATTGTCTTGGACAGTACATTAGACCTGATTGAAGATTTCGCTCAATTTACATAATCATAGGGGATCTTTTTGGTTCCATGGCAAAGATAGTTTATCAGGAATGTTGAATTGCGCAAAAAGCTGATATTTTCGAAATTCTCTTCAATTTTTTTTATTATCAAGTCAATAAGCCCGAGTTCTGACGCGAGTTTTCGATATTTATAGTCGTCTACACATATGTTTCCCAATCCCCACATCACCTGCAAGGCATAGATTGGTATAAGTCTCAGACTTCAAACAATTATTAAATACATACCTGCATTTGGACTTCAATATCAGGAGAATACTTTAAGATTTCAATGAATTTTTCAATGCATTGAAGGTCAATCGCAACTAATTTCGTCAGGGCTTTTGAACCTGAGGCCACATTTGTGAGAATCCAAGCCGCCTCACATTGTATTTGAGCGTGCTCAGTGAGATCTTTCGTTAAAATCCTCGCAATGGATGGCAAGCAACCGGTTTCGGCGAGATAGTCTACTGGAGGATATTCATCTTGAGATACTTCCACTCTGATGGCTCGAATCGTTCTGATAATCTCGTTCAAATCATCTTTTCGAACAGCTGCCTCAAAATCAGCCGCTAAGCACCGAAAGAGCTCTTGAAGCTAATATAGAAGGAATTAGTAACTAAGAGTGGGAGGCGATAAGTCGGTACTTCGCATTTTTCCTTCATTTCGCTTCTTTTCTCTTTCGAACACACGACTCTTTTTGCTGAGAGGAGTTTATCGTTCTTTTTCTTTCTGATTTCGTATGAAAACTCATCTCTTTTCGATTTCAATGACACTGTACTGGGCAACAAGCCGCTGTCTTTGTAGTCGACAGTTTGCATGTTTTATAATAAATGTTTTCGAGGGCTTTTTGGAAATCCTTTTATTTGTTGAAAACAGATATTAAATAAAAAAAAAGGCTACTGCCAATGGTTCTGAGATAGCTCTCAATTTTAGGTTCAATTGGAAATTCCTACCTTTTTATCCCATGTTTATATCACTATTATGTTTATTATATGAAAATGAAGGGATCTTTCCCTTTTCTCTCTAAGATAGACTTAAATAGTTTCCTCTTCTGTCAAATCAGGAGCTGGAGATTAAAATTATCTAATTCAGGTAGAAATCGATTATTTCCTGATTTTTACATCCATTAAGACATTATTACGATCAAGGTTTGCCAATCGCCTTTAATAAGTATTTAAATTTTCCCGCATTTTTTCGCTTATTTACTTTACGGATTTTTTATTTTGTCTCCACTTCGAATCAAATGACTGATTGAGTCCCAAATCTTGACGAGTAGGAGCTGTTGTGAGCTAACCCGCTAAGTTGCCCTCGTCATTGTGGACATTCACTAGATTTTTCAAAGCATCTTGAGGGGTTAGCCATACCAAAAAATCTTTCTTGTATATTGTAGAAGCATTTCTAACTGATGTATTATCCAACAGACCCACTATTATTTTCAATAATTGTCATCGGACTATCAGAAAGAGAATTTGGATATTGAAATTTTATTGCATCACAATTTCAAGCATATAAAATTATCACAGATAGACAACATAAATGGTATTATGCAATTACTCTTGTAAATATGGCATGCACATCAAATAATAAATTAAATCCTTTGCAGATAGATTAGCAAGTACCTTTGACCCAGCTAAGTACTCATCTTGGTGATTTCTGATAAGTTGGTGCTTATTGGAATGTTCTTTGCGAATCGTTCTCTAGATAGTATATACGCCATGATCCCTAGGCAAGCAAAATAGCCGACTGCGAGGATGCAGAACAAAACAAAATGAGCACAGAGGACATAAGTTGAGCAGCAACCTTCGAATGAGGTTCGCAAGATCTGGATAAATAAGCAGTCATAAAGCAGTCCAGCAAGTGCGATTGAGACCGGATGCTCGAAGAGCGAGTTGTAATAGAAGAAAGCCGTGATCATGAGGCAATTGAGGATTATCATTATCGCGTAATTCGAATTTGTTGCCTCAAATAGCTCCTTCATTGACATCGCCATAAAGAGCGCGTATAAAGTAAGCTTTGGGCCTTGCTCTGTTATCGCTGTTGATTCCAATCTTAACATTTGTTTTGAAAATTCAATTACAAATGTAGTCGCAGCTATGTGTTATATAGACAAAGGTCTCATGATTTTAAGTATCATCGAAATTCTAGAAATTAAATTTAAAGACTCTTTGAATTCTCTTCGAACATGCAGATCGCTTCTGGGATTCTGAGTAGATTTTGACTTCAAAAGTTCATAATTCTTTCAAAAACGGCGATTTAGCTGCCCTGAGGTGGTCTTCGCCGTGAGTCATGGCGATGTTTTTGCCTGCAAATACTTGGCCGCAGGATTTTCAGTCAGTAAAGAACTTCTGAAATGTTCGATGCTAAAAGAAAGATGGCTGGTTTGTAATTTTGTTAAGCGAGATACAATGGGACCTCACTTGTGAAAAGATTTAGCAGCTGGGATCGACCGTATGTGTTGCACACAATGCCGATTTAATGTGAAAGATGATTACTCACATTTTTTTGTAAAATTTATCATTTACCTGAGAGGCAGCTGCAAAATAAAAACACCTTGCCTCTTCCTTCGCTAAGATTTATCAGCAGGCGAATGTATGGAAATCGGACTTATGATTTGGATGGGTTTGATGCCTAGATAGAGGAAGAATCGTATTCATGAGTACGATAGCAATCGAAATAGAAATTCAGGCATTAGCAGGGTGATAATCGAAAACACAGAGACCTTGGTGGTCATAGAAGCCGAAAAGGCGTTGCTGTTTTGATGGTATTGATTGCTTTCAGATTTTCTCTTTTCTATGATGGTTGTGAACGGCATATCACCGATTATCCCATTAGCCTTATAAGAATCGAAATCACGACACATACGAAGGAAGAAAATAGAAGATATCAGCCTCAATTTTTCTAAAACGGGGACGAGTCGAGGATCTCCAGTTTGATCTCAGACTCATTTTTTCGATCAAATTGATCACGCATATGGAAGATGGCGAAAGCTGGATGCAATGAGACCGTTGCTCATCCGAAGATTTTTCGTAATCGAATAACTTTTTTATGAAATCCCGATTACAACGCTCATTTGTCTGATTATCAGATTTCGAAACGTTTTAGCGCTGTTTGATAATAATAGGCTGTTACCTATTGTATTCAAATAAATTTATTCGCATTTACCTCGAAAGCAACGCTTTTAGCTTTATAATCAAACAACCCTTCCAACTCTTCTTGATATAATTATTTTTTGAAATTAACTCACAAAATGGGAATCGTTTGCTCTGAAGATAGAAAAGACAGTCCTACTCTTGAATCCGTCTTTTCTCCTAACCTCAACCTCAAATACGACCTCAAGCCGAATCCAATTGGTAATTTTCCACTCTCATTCTTTCTGGATAACCATTTTTCTTAAAGGACAAGGCGATTCCGGGGCTGTTTACTTGGGATACCGAAGAAAATTTTCCGATAAACCTTTTGCGATTAAAAAAACTCCTAAACCAGCAAGGTCCTACGACAGAGACACTGATCTGAAGCCAGAGTACAAACTCCTGGGAAAGGTCAGACATCCAAACATTGTGAAATGCTACGAGAGCTTCGAAGATGAATCGTATAATTATTTGGTGATGGATTACTTGAACGGAGAGGATTTGCTGAGCTATATTGCTAAAAAAGGAGAATTGAGCGAGATGGAAGTAGGTCAGATTATGAAGCAAGCCTTTTTGGCTGTAAGCCAGCTCCACTCAAAGGGAATTCTCCATAGAGACATAAAACCAGCGAATTTCATGGTGGTACAGTCGGAAGAAGGCATCCGAGTCGTATTGGTCGATTTTGGGTTCTCTAAATGCTTTGAAAAGCACCAAATTCTCAGTGATAAATGCGGAACACCTCTTTTTATGGCGCCAGAAGTTATTACAGGGAAATACAATCACAGCTGCGATTATTGGAGTCTGGGAGTGATGATGAATTACTTACTGGTCGGCCGTTATCCGTTTTTTGCGAAAGGAAGGGAGGAATTATATGCAAAGATTAAAAACCCAAAAATACCCTTAACTTTCGTGGGAAGTAAATGGAGGGAAATTTCACCTGAAGCGAAGGATTTGCTCAAAAACCTTCTGGATAGAGACAGCAGCGCCAGGATGACAGCCGCGGAAGCGCTCAAGCATCCTTGGATCAAAAAAGTAGAGGCCACAAACCTGTCGCCGACTATCTCTGTGAAAAATCCAACCAAGGCGACTGATAGTTCGATGATGACGACTCAAGAATCGTCGCCAAGCTCAGCGCAACTAAAATGTTCGGTGACCGGGTTTTAAAAGGACTGTTTTGCGTCTTTTCAAATGATCGAATAAGACTTACTTGAACTTTGTTTAAAAGTAGATAGGATTTCATATTTCTAATAAAAGAGAGGGCAGTCTGAGCTCAGCCTGGCTCAGACTATTTATCTATAGCAAAGTTTTCTAGTGTTCTATCAAATAAAGGTAGTAGAGCCCGTTAGATAGTTTCAGGCTTTATATTTGCTTGATTTTATTATGATTAATACTCATTTCGTTTTAAATAATTTCAGGAATTCTTTATTGAAACTTGCTCTAATGAATTCCATTCTCAATATCAAACCTTCAATATTCTCGATAATAAGAAAATCTCTCACATGTCAAAGTGTTACAACAAAAATTAAATATGTTGTAGGATGAGAAAGCAAAAACAAATGCAGATTTTTCGCTACATCTTCGATTTGTGGATTCTCACTATCTGATCTTAAGGGTAAAAATAAAGACCTTACCTGAATTTACAAGGAAAAACACATTTAAAAATTGTTGGTTTTCAAACCCGATATTCTACAGGATTTTTTTTTGTGGTATATATAACAATATCGTGATTTTAGCAAGGGAACACCAACTGATCAACGAAGTGATGCTTTTGTGACCATGCTATTTTTGCGACCCTTCGAGTTTCGTTTTAGGGCAGCAGTAGGCGAATCCATCGGTTCTTTATCATTGATAACCAAACAAAACTCCTCAAAGCTCAAGATTGATTTGTCTGAAAAGCAAACTTCTTTGAGCATTTCATCGATTACCTCAGAACGCACTCTCTTCCCTGATCTCGTCATTTGCTCTCTGAAGCTTCCAATGGTAATGGTACCTGTCTCTTCAGAGTCGAAATGCTTAAATAACCCCCATAGCTTGTCCTCAGTGTTATATATTTTAGGGTCGAGGTTCGCGACGATGAAGTCAGTGTAGCTAATCGCGATCGAATGCTCATAGCCTGTGATTGTCTGGATCAGGTTGGTAATGTCATCTTCGGTAATTTTTAGTTCAAAGTCAGCAACCAGCTTCTTCAGAGCGTCTACGGTGATTTCGCCTTCTTCTTTGACATCGCAGAACCTAAACAAGTCTCTCAAGGGCTTCAAATGCTTTTCTTCAATGAGAACGATCAGGATTCGTAGGACTTCCTTCACAAAGCGTTTTTTCTTGGCGAAGGTTATCAGGTTAATGAACGTTTTTTGGACGTGTTCAGCGTTAAATTCAACTCGCGATTTGGTGGTTTTGAACCATGAATGCTTCAAGGCTTCAGAAGCGGTGATTCGCTTTTCTGCGTCACGGGTTAGAAGCTTCTTGCAGAGGTCTTTGGCCTCGGAAGAGATGCCTGCCCATTTTTTGCTCTCGAAGTCTATGTGTTGGGTAAGGACCGCTTTCTTGAGTGCGCCTGAAGCTCCGGATTCACAAGGGAAGCAACCCACAAGTAACGAATACATCATGACCCCAAGACTCCAATAGTCACAGCGATAATCGTAATTTCCGTTGAACACCTCAGGCGCCATGTACACAGGAGTCCCAGCTCGTACCGAAAGCCTTGTTTGAGGGGTTGTGATGGCTGATAAGCCAAAATCAATGAGTTTGATCTCAGCGTCGACAGTCCGGTCACTAAGGAGAAAATTATCTTCCTTGATATCCCGATGGACGATGCCTTTTAAATGAAGGTACTTCACCGCAGCAAAGGCCTTTTCCATTATTTTCATGGTTTTTTCCTCGCTCAAAAGTCCTTTTCTTAATGCAAACTCGCGCAAATCGCCTCCACTGCAATATTCCATGACAAAATGAATTTGATATCCATCTTCGAACGTTTGGTAGAACTTAACGATATTAGGGTGGTCGAGATCACGCAAGAGGAGAAGCTCCTGCTGCAAGAGGCTCGGATCTTTTTTTAGTTTTTCCTTTTGGACAGATTTAACAGCAAAGATGGCTTGTGAGACTCGTATTGGTGTCGCTAGGCGAATAGTGCCGAACTTGCCATTTCCTAAGAGGAAAAGGAGGGAGAAAATCGAGATTAATACATTATTGTGGTAATAATGTTACCAATCACAGTCGGGTTGAATCTATAGACTTTGCGGATGTCCTGCGTAGAAGAAACTGGAATTCGTATAACCTTGCGTGCCTTGTCGCCGGACTGTTTATTATTTTGACTGAAATTGCAGCCCATCGTTTTAAATATCGGTACTTTAAATAAAATTAATTATGCAAAAATAGTACTGCGACGTCAATTCTTAAGCTCAGATAAGCTGAGAAGAATAGAGGCATTCTCAAAAAAAATCGCTGAGGAACACAGAATTAAAATAAAAAAGCGCTGATTTTTTCGGTCCTGAGGAGAATCGATAAAAGCGCAGGGTAGGTTTGTTGGAGACTTTGAAATGACGTTGGGAGAACGTAGAATATTAGTCAGCCAGTCTAAAAATTTTCAAATTTCGCTCGCCAAATCGTTTTAATTACTTGTTTACGATTGGCCAGTGCTAGCAAACCAAGGAAAACACAAGAAAAAACGTTTATGAAGAGAAAGACTATTCTTCAATGCAAGTTTTTCGCCACATGTCTGCTCTTGTCTCGCAAAAATGGTCAATAAAGACCATCTATATGTGCCTCTCTCATAAGTAATAAGCGCTTGATTATATGGTCGATATTAACGAGCTTGGATTCAGAAGAGTGCAAATTATCTCACAATAACTCATTCTAAGAGGTCAATCCCACGGACTGAACCCTAGCAATCAACTCTACACAATAAATTGCATAATTTTCTTTTAAACTATCGGTATCAAATTTATGAATTGTCCTTGCCAGTGCTTCACTCTTTTATATTCGATGAATCGATTAATTGTATAACTACCAAAATTAGCCGCCCTGCCTATGCGAGAAAAACCCATTTTCAAAAACACTATATAATCTTTCTAAATTCTTCGATACAAAATCAGCAGCAAATTTGAGTTGCAGCCAGCATAATTTTGACAAAAATTAAAGCCATTAATATGGCACTTTCAAATTTATCTTCTTTACTCAAGAAAATTGAAATTTACCCTTCTATTAAGATATCAATGCAGCGATTTCCAAACTGTTGGACTTTTCATTAAAGGAGAAAAGCTCTCAATCCATTATTACTTAAACAAGCATTCGATTGAAGTAATATCATCTTACTATTTGAAGCTTATCGACCGCATTACTGCGATAAATTATATGAAGCGTATATTTCTTACTATATAAAAAGCCAACCATGTCTACTTATAACAAAAAAAGAGAATAATGACTAATAAAGTTCTCAAAAAAAAATGAATCGGATAATTAATGTTACTAATAATCAATAGTTATCTTCCAACATACCATACAACTGAACTAGTCCTCATTAACGGACTTTTATTGACTGATATCTAGCTCGATGCTAGGTACTCTCATATGGAGCTTTGGTTGGACTTTCAACCGCTCCAGATTCTCTAAACTGCAGATATGACCTTCCTCTATCGATCCTGGTGATATCTTAAGCGAGTCCTCTCTCTTCGCTGGCTGCTTCTTATCCAGACAAACCACCATTCGCTGCGTTTTCTCGGTTTTCGCCACGGAGATAGGCAGTAAATTATCTTGAAAAACTCTCCATGAGGCTCTTTTTTTAGATGTTCCCATGTCTAATAAAGCCTCTGATTTAGCTCTGCTCTTCTGATCTATTCTTAGCTCATTGCATAGCACATTTAATGAGAAGTATTTATTTCCCATTGCACTCATCAGCTTTTTCGTGCCTACTTCAGGCAGAATGTTTGGGATATTCTGACTGTCGTCCTGGATATCGTCCTCGACATCAGGACTAGTGCTTTTTACGTACATAGTGTATTTTTCCTGGATAGGCCGAATGTCAGTTGTGCTAGACATTTCGATCAGAAAATCAGTGAGCTCGGCTAACGAGTTATCTTCTGGATCCCCATAAAACGGCCTAATCTGCAAACTGTTCCCGGGGTAGCGCTGGCAGCTCGTTTTTGAGTCCTTTGGAAAAATTATTTCAAGGCAAAGTAGAGTAAATTTACATCGAGAAATACAATTCTATCGGTAGGAAGTTCAAGGTTTCCCAGGTCTTTCACGAGGCCTTTTTTGCCATCATGCTTACAATAAATTTTATCGTAAATCTTTTCAAAATAACCTCGGAGAGAGAGCGCTTCGAGGATTGCCTCAGCATACTAGAGCCAAAAATTAAAGTTTTAGCCAAAATTTTGAATTGGTACGGCAAGATCGCTGTTAGTGTACAGAAAAATAGTGTAGTGCTGTTTCATTGTTTTAATGAATTCATGGAGACCTGGCCTTGGCATGACATAGTACACAGAGGTTTTCTTTTTTTGAACTACCTATCTCTCTTAGCAGTTTTATTCGAAAATTGGGTACCTTGACTTTTAGACGTTTATGGCTGAAATCTTGGAGCTTGGAATCAATGATAGTTTCGTCGAGATCCAAAACGAGAAAGTTTTTCATGGGCTTGGAAGGTATGTCTATTGAGATCCGCTCTTTGCTGTCTCTTAAGAGGCTTTTTAGGCTATAACTGCGTGGGATGAGCGAGAGAGAAGGGAAAAAAGTACCGAGTGCTGTTGTTTGAACGCCGTTCGGTCCGATCTGTAGCGGGTTGAGCAGCTCTATGATTCTTGTCTGTCATTTTTCTTTTTTAATTTGGATTCCCATGAGGTAATTGTAGGCGTTGTTTTAAACATCGAATGAATTTGAGCAAATAAAATCAGTATTTACTGAATGAGGGTTAGTGTGTGAGAGATTAAAATCTTATTGCTTTCAAGTAAAAGAGAAACCAAGAAAACGGTAAACTCATTTAAGAGAGAATAAAATATTTCGCATTTGATGTAATAGCTGTTGACCTGAGGGTTTGCTGCTATTGTTTTGGTGAATTGGGGTCCCCAAAAACAAAGTGAATTTGCGTTACACACTAATGATTTTCAAAATTTCCGATGCTTTATGAGTTGACTGCTAACTGTCACGTCTTAACTTATATTCAGAGATAAAGTTCAGATGCATCATATGAATATCCAATGCTCAGTTCCCATCGAGAGATTTGTGTATAAGTTTCAAGGCACTTTGAATTTTTTAAATCATTTTATTTTTTCGTATCGCCGTATGACAGCTTACACAGTAGAATCAGCAAACAAAATTCTTCCTGGCGATCTCTAAATTTTTTATGAGGAACACGAACAAGATAGATTTGATAATTCTTTTCGAAATAGAGATGAGTAATAAACGGAAACTGCTATAAAGCTTATATTAGTAGTTGAAAGAGCCGGCTAAATCATATCATCATCGTTTCCTTATGTAATCTTGCCATTCGAATGTCTTAAATTCGCAAATCTCCTCCTTAAACTTCATAATTCATTCTGCCATGGGAGGTCAGAATAGAAAGTATTCATTCTTTTTATGTCATTCTTCTTGCCCCTTTTATTGAAAAGAGTGATAAATTCCGGAGTTTTTGAGAGGTCAATTTGATTCTGCATTTTGGGGCGAACCATCAGCCTCCAGAGCTGAATGAGCCTACGTGGTAGGCTCAGTTGCAAAAAATTGTGTTATACTTTGGTACATACACCCAAAACGATGAAGCCAGAGATGATCGGTCGTGGAATTCGCTGCTTTTGGTAACCGAATCCCATATGAAATTGTTGCTTTGGACAGGACGCTCTGTGACCTCGATGAAAAAGTCGCAGATGCTTCATGAAGCATCGCTGGTAGAATCATCCAAGGTTAAATAAAACTGGATCATGGCGATTCACTCCTAATGATTTTGAATCGAATTGTTTTGTAGCAAGGTTTAACTCTTGATCTAGCTTCATATGATATGATGATGCTGGTGAAAAAATAAGAATGAATGGAAAGTTAAGAGTATTTAATAAGTGAAAGAATGAGGAGAAAAGCGATGAAGAGGAGAGTCTTCATTTTTATTATTAAAAAGTAAGAAAATATTATAAATGGCAAGATGGAAGGCATTCATTAGATACCAGAAATAAGCACAATAATGCATGGAGTAACGAATGCCCAAAAAAAGAAAGAAAGGAGCTATTTTTGCTTAGAAAGAAGCGCACTCCTTCGAAATTCACTCGTGAGAGGAAATAAGTGTTAAAAAGCAGACTAATTGCTGAGGAATAACTAGATGCGAAAGGAGTTAATTGTAAAAGCAATAAGGAATGAATATACTCAATATTATTAACGAAGTTTTAGTTAGAAAAATTTGCAAATAAAGTTTATGGCTTTGAGGCACAGTAAAATACGTTCGAATGATGAGGTTATCATCAATTGGGTTGAGAACTATATACCATTGGGTCAGGACAAAAACAGGAATATTCCAGTCATTTCGGCCAAGATAATTATGAAATTTACACATAGAACTGAGTCATACTCAACCTCCTTTGGAAAAATTTGTAATTTAAACGAAAATAGATTTGATACAGAGTGATAGTCCTTTATAACTTAGCCGTTTGACGCTATTATCTGAAATAAATCCAACAATCAAATTAGATTTTAATTTGGATTTGACTGATTTCTCTTTTCGTAATGAACGGACTTGGCTCCTTTTAGATTTGATTGTGTTCCCATGTAATGTAGACTTTTTTCATAGTATTGCACGTATGTATGGTCTGTTTTTCAAGGAGTTAGTAGCACATACAGTTTAGAGTAAAATACACTGATAAAACAGCTTCATTGTGGAAATGCAATTTCTCCTAAATGATTCAACCGATAACGACAACCTTAATTGCTATCACTTCTGGTAAATCTTTATTAATAATACCAACAACTGTCTTCATCATTATCAATTCTACCCTCAATTCGATTCGTTTATACCCAGGCTTCTCTTCTTTACCTTCATCAGTACCACATGCTCCTCAAGCTAAGGAAGAAATCAATACGTACGATGCTAACCAAATTTCTATCCCACCAAAACCTGAGAATTTGCGTTTAGTCAGTTTTAGAGTTAATACCGGCTACTATTTTATTTGCAAATAGCAAACACAAGGACAAAAAGGATAGCCGTTAACAATGAAATAACTCAGACAAAAGCTTGCTCAAAACGATTAATAATCTTAGGATGAGCGGCAACAACAACTCTTCCGAAACAATCTTCGTTTCCAGACGAAATAGGCTCAAAAAGCCTGAGGCTGGAGAAGAAAAAATCACAATAAACCCTACAAATAGACAAATTCAACTAAAAGGACCCGTTACTCAATATGAGCAGTCAAGTTTCTTTGGAAGATTACATTTTATGTACTTAACTTCCCTCCAAAACTTCGTAAACTCACTCTCAAGACCTATTCGACTCTCAGATCTCACTTCATTCGACAAACTCCTCAAACTCGCAGATAAGCCTCGGCGCAGAACTTTCAATTCAACCGATCTAATAGGCAGCTCCTTCTACAATCTCATCATAGAGGAACACAAGCGCTCGATTGTTTTACAGATCTTCTACGCTTTTCTGGTATTTAGCTCCCAAGTGGCCCTTGCATTGCTCTTGAAATATTTAGCTGTGGAGTATCAAAACCAAGGAGAGAAGAAAATGATCTATTGGTACTTAGGATTTTTATTGTTAGCTCTACTGGTGAGTTGCTACGCAACAAGTCAATATTTTATGATCGGCTATCGCATGACTACAAGAATGAAATACCGAATCATCGATTCGATCAACCAGAAGATCTTATTGATCTCTACCCAACGCATCAGTAGGATCCATAAGCAGGAGTACGCTAAGATTGCTAGCAATCATTGTACTTACACAGAGCCAGTTGTTTATTGGGGTATGGGAATCGTGGCTCCGTTCTTTTTGGTGATTCATACAGTGGTGCTATGGTGGTTCTTTAGCTACTATTCGCTGATTGGCATCGGAACGCTGCTGTTATGCTGGCCGATGATCGCATATGAGGAGGGAAATGAGAGTGCGAAGATTCCGACCAAAGAAGACGCAGCTGAAAAAAGAATGGGATTAATCAATGAGCTGATTCAAAAAATGCGGTTCATCAAAATGAATGGGTTTTTAGAGCTGATGCTGCAGAAGATAGAGTCTGCTCGACAGTCCGAAGACTCTGCGTTTCGAAACAGTCAGATTTTTCAATGGAGCGTGGCTTCAATCACAACATTATTGGCAATTGCCCCTTCATTCCTCATGTTTTTGGTTTATTATGTCCTTGGAAACCCTCTGACACTCGACAACGTTTTTATGGCAATTTTGCTCTTGTTATACACGAAAGCCGCTATTTTCCACTCAATAAAGCTATCAATTGCTTCCCGTCGTAAATTTGTTCGCTTGTGCTCCGACTGTGAACATATTTTCAGGATAAGCGAGTATGAAGGGCCAACAGAGTCGATGAAAAAACTTCCCACAGACCCTTCAAACTCTGTTGAGTTTGCTGATTTTAGCGGCTCGTGGAAAGAGTCTGGAGCAAGAAGAGACAACGTTTTCAATGACTTGAACCTCTCTATAAAGAAAGGAAAATTAACAATGCTTCTCGGACAAAGCAAGAGTGGGAAATCGTCACTACTAGCCTCAATTCTTCAGGAATTGCCTTATACACGAGGCACACTCCGAATCGACGGAAGGATTGCCATAGCTGATCAAGATCCCCTCCTAATCGCTGGAGCGATCAGAGAAAATATCGTCTTTGGGCCACAGATCGACGAAGAGAGATACATATCCCTCGTAGAAGACATCGGCCTCGTTAAAGACCTCAACCTCCTCGAAGACTCTGACCGAACCGTGGTCGGAGAGAACGGCAAAACTGTAAGCAGGTCCGTTCGCGCGAAAATTGCCTTGGCAAGAGTGGTTTACTCCGAAGCTGATGTTGTGCTGTTGGACAACCCATTCAATGGGTTGGACAAACAAACGGCTCGAAAGCTATTCAATGACATAATCCTTGGCCCTTTGAAAGGCAAAACGATAATTATGGTGACCAACGACCTCGATTTCATCCCTTTTGCTGACGAAATCATCGTGCTGGAGAAAGGAGAAGTAATCGCCAAGGGCGACTACGGCGTGCTGCGCTCAGAAATTTCTCAACTTACAGGAATCCAAAAACAACAATTTATTTCTAGTCCAGTTCCTCAACAGGAGCCAAAGGAAGAATTCATTCCAACAGAAGGTAGTGTCACCAAAGATATTTCCGCCTCGCTAGATTTGATATGTACTACCCATATCAAGACTTACTTCCGAAATGAGCCTTCTCTATTCCTCAAAATCTTCTGTTTCCTCCTTACTTTCACACTGCAAGCGTCCGTGGTGATATACTTATTTAGCATTGGATATTTAATCCAGAGAGACCAATTCGATGTTTTACACTATATAATCATCGGAGGCTGGATTCTCGCGCTTATCTTCGTGGGAATGCTACGAGGAGTCACTTTTGCGAGAATTATCGCGCGAATTGCAACGAGGTTCCATAACATGGTGCTCCAAAGGGTTTCGAGAGCTGTCGCGTCGTATTTCGAGAATATACTGGAAGGCGAGGTGCAACGAGGGTTCTCGGAAGATATCAACACTCTGGAAACTGTTTTCCCTTGGCCTTTGTACAAATTCTTGGATTGCTCTATGTATTTGTTCTTGGCTATCATCGCTCTTTGCGTTGCTGACCCTGTGTTGATTGTTTACTGCTTACTGCTCGGATTTGTTGTTTTTATGGTCATTCACTCGTTTTTTAAGATCGTGTTTGTGGCTCGCTCGGTTGAGATACAGACTCAAGAGCTCCTTGAGAGGAGTTTCATGGCGAATTTCAAGGGAATGGCTACATTGAGAGCATACGGATACCAAAACATCGCGACAGCGAAGTTCGAAAAGAGGTTATCGGAAAATAAATCGTGCGTCCTTGCTTCTCGTATCTATGGCCAAGCCAGCGCCTTTTGGTTGGAATTTGGTTTTGTCTTCATTAACATTGGCGCCATTGCTTACCTCTTCCTTTATACCACTCTTCCGGCCTACCTCTTGCTGTTCGCCGTTCTGCTCATTTTGCAGCTGTGTAATATCACTCAACAAATCCTGAGGCAAGTACCTGAGATGCTAGTTCAGGTGGGAAGCATCCAACATATCGAAAAGCTATTGGATTGTCCAGGAGAAAGGGAATACCGATTGATAAGCGATGCGCAGCTGCCAGTGGAATGGCCAAAGCGCGGAGAGATCGACTTTCAGGACGTTAGTGTAAAATATCACGAACACCTCCCACTATCCCTCAAAGACGTTTCATTCAAAGTAAGGCCGGGTGAAAAAGTCGCAATTGTCGGAGCGCCAGGGCAGGGAAAATCGACGATTATCCAGGCGCTCTTCCGAATGATTGAAATCGATATTGAAGCGCAGGCGCTCGGGAAGATTCTTGTTGATGGACGTGATATTTCTAAAATTGGACTTGAACGCCTGAGGAAAAGTTTTTCACTGATTGACCAGACTCCTCTTTTAATCTCTGGGACATTGCGAGAAAACATCGACCCTTTGCACGTTCACACTGACGACAAAGTGTGGGAGGCCCTCTGGGCAGCGTCGATGGATAGCGAGATAAAAGCTCTTCCATTTCTACTGCAGGAACAGGTGAGCGACGAGACTACGCATTTTTCAGCAGATCAAAAAAAGCTTATCAATATGGCCAGAGTCTTACTTCAAAACCCAGCAATCGTGTTGATTGATGAGGCCACGTCGCTTATCCGTGATGCAAGGTTAATTGTTAGACAAGAAACGGACGCGAAGATCCAGAGCACGCTGTTGAAGAGGTTTAAATATAGTACTTTTCTCAACATAACGCATAATATGCTGTCGGTGGCGAATTACGATAGAGTGTTGGTTGTGAAAAACGGAGAGATTGTTGAAGATAACCATCCTTATACATTGCTTGTGAAGGAGCCAGGCGACCAGGAGATTACTAATCCTAATGGAGAGTTTGCTAATTTGGTAGAGCAATGCGAGGAGAAATCGGAGATATTCGAGTTAACTAAGAATTCATATTATCGAGTTAAGTCGCCTAAGGCAGTTAGATGGAATTAATTTGTATTTGTCGCGAGATTTGGATATTTTCAGAGAAAAAAAGTTTATTGTAACAGTTTATATTGCGTTACATGGGTAGCTTGAAGTTCCCTACAATGAAATGTTTTGCTAGATGATTTTGAAGTTGATAAGGTAATAGTAAGGTTCAGCAGTATTGTTGATGAGTATTAATAGAGAAAATATTATAGCAATCTATATAGTAGCTGAATGAATACCTTTCATAAAAATTAGATGGAATATGTCGCTGCCAGCTGATTAATTATGTTAATAGTTCTTTGCAATAGCTGATATTCGAGTGAGAACACTACTATGAAGTAAATTTCAAAGGTTTAGTAAAGCAAGGTGCAAGTATTTTAGTGTTTTTAGAAACTTAGTATACTGCATTTATTCAGTGTGATCAATTAATCAATATTTGTTTTGATATAAAATCCGAAATAATATATTTCATTAGATTAACTCTTCAATAAAGTACCTTTCATAATATTGAATGAAGTGATTTGCATTGTAACGATTTTCCTATTAATTTTAGACAAAGACCCTTTAGTTCATTTGAGAATTGATACCACATTACTTCTCGTGATTATTGAATGTCAAGGAACAGCTTATACGCGAAAACAACAAATATTACTACCCTTACATAGCAACTTTTTTGTTTCGAATTTCAGTTGTTTTAACAAATTGATTAGAATAATTATTTATTATGAACGGAAAATTCAAAGCTTTATAGAATAAAATTATTAACCTCCTTTGAGTTGATTGTGTTGTGGACATTGTCACCTCATTTCACAGTTAATATTACAATTACTTAGATTCACGTCCAAGACTAAGGTGACTTCTCTCATCTCATTCGGGAGTTTGTATTATTTTATTTTTTTTAGAGGATAAATCATCTTTATTAATCATATCTCTCATACTAACACGATAAAAAGTTCGAAGAGATTATATGGCTCTATGGTAAACTACAGGACTCGAATCTCTGGCAAATAGTCATCACCAATTAGTATCCCTGGTTGGATACCGTTTAGTCTCAATCTCTCAATTTCGCTCAGCTGTCAACTAAAACGAAGGCATCAACACGAATCTGTTTCCAACGAGAGACAAACTCGCAAAATCAGAACCTTCAATATTATTCCTCCTACAAAGCAGGCTCTAGCTTCTAAATGCGAATTCATGTTTTTATCGAATTTATTTACATTTACACAGCAGTATAGAGGTTACATGAACAACACACTCAGCTTTAAGAACTTACCTGTAAACAACTTCTTCAACGACCATAATGGTGAACCAACTACAACCTCACCTCAAAACTTTCAAGACTTCCTAGCCGATTCTCCCATATCCAGTTTCCCAAAGCAGAGACCACCAAAAGTCGTTAAATTTAAATCCAATCCTCTACTTTCGACCTCAAATCAGGTTTCAACCGACCGAAAGCTTCCTCGTCTTCGCCGAAAGAGATTCATCGACTTGGAATTTTATGAATTGTAATAATTTCTCTTCAAATGATCCTCAATAAACTCATCACTTCGGTAGTCTCCAGAAAAAAAACTTGGACATCGTGATGGATTACCTAACTATGGATCATAAATCGATTGCTGAGAACGTTAAACCCGAATCGCCTCCACTCAGTGATGAATCTCGATTTGACTATAATCTTCTCGACAGATTTGGCAACAATGACTCACCAAACCGTGCTTATTCATTCACTTCGTTTACTCAGCATGCACAGTTGAAACCTTCTTTCCCTCAGCGCAAGTACATCAAGCAGAACGCAGTTGATACACAACAGAAATATTTGAAACAGAATTCGATTGACCTTCAACTCAAGCGAGAGATTTCGCCGATCCATAAAGTCGATAAAGCTGACGAAAGCTACGAGCCGGAAGCAGAGTTACTGAATGCAAGCGTCAACAACGCAAGTGTTAACTCACGAGCCTCCTCAAGCCAAAACTTAATGCCATGTTATAAATATCCTGTCAAAAAACTCAGGACTAACCCATCGGATCCTTCTACCAAGCCTCAGTTAACCCAGTCTTCTGGCGATATTCCTATTACAGCCAACCATAAACCTCAAATAAATTATCTTAGTCATCACCCATCGCAAAATAATTATTTTAAAAGCGCCTCTCCCTTGAAAGACGAGCGATCTTCAAATCTAATTCCTTTTGATTTGGAGAAAGCGGTGATGCGATATATTCACAACGAGAGCAATGTGAAGTTATTCGATGATGAGCCCCTTTCTCCATTTGATTCAAACCCTTCCTTCCAGACTCCGCTTCAAAGGCCGAAATTCGAATCAGCTCCGGTATCTCAGAACCCGAGCACCTTTTTGACTGGTATTGAGGAAATAGAACAGAAACGCAGCGTGAGGCCCCGTCCGCCATTGCATTTGCCAAAGCATATTACTCCTAAAAGACTCGGTAAGGAGGACAGTTTTAAAACGCCAAATTCTTCAGTCGAGAGGAGAAATAACAAGAGTTCCTCTCCCAGTTTTCAAAATGAAACGTATATTAGCAGTCGATCGACCTCGAAAGTCTTGCAACAGATAAAAGACAGCGCAAAGCCGAGGATCAGTTCAAATGCGAGCGAATTAAACAAATTCGCGAAGGCTGATCAGCAGAAATTGAACGAGCGTAGAAAAATCCTAGAGGAAAAAATCAAAGCGAGGTCGGATCGGAGTAATTTGATGAAAAATGAGCTCAGTAAAAGCGCGAACCAGATAGCAACCAAATCCAAATCTCCTCTTTCTCGTTCCCCTATTAACGCAGCAGCTCAGGTACATGATCAGAGAATGCCTCTCCGTGAGACAGAGTCATTCCGCCTAAAAAAGCAATTGATAAAACATGTCAGTGCAAGGACATCACCTATCTCTCGAAACGCTAGCAGCAACTCGAGGAGTCCGGAAGATGGTTCCAACCGCACTCCAAAGTACTGGGGCAATAATCTGAGGCAGTCTGAGGCATCTCCCAAAAACCAATGGTCTCGGCTAAAAAACCAATCACCTATCCAACCAGGTTGGAATAAATATACACAGAAAGTTGTACAAAGACCCAATAAGGTTGAACAAGGTCAGGCGGATTCGCGCGCTCGTATTAAAGCGCTTACGTCGAGGGATGTGAGTCCTGGGCCTGCTCAGAGGAATAAAAACCCGAAACATATGGATCAAATCAATTTCTTCAGAGCTCGAGATATTGTTACTCAACTGATGGCTGATAAAAATCAAACGAATAAGACGAAAGCGATCGCGGTTCAGTAAATCTTTAGAGTTGCAAATGGAATTTGACTAATAATTTGCCGAATTTAGAGACGGGCCTCCTGGAAATGGGTTACGCAGGGTAAGAAAAGTAAGGCCGAATAACTCCATGGTGCTCTTGAAAGAAGTGAAGAAAAGTGAGAGCACGAAATTGTAAGTTTTCTATTCTAAATATTAGATTAATGTATGATAAATCAGGCAATCTTCTCAAGAGAAAAAAGAACAGGTTTGGAACCCGCTTATACACGGGTTTAAATTGGCGCAGATTAGAAATCCTGCTGCGTTTAAGTACTGAAGCATCATTTTCTTAATGATGCGTGAGAAAGAATACAAGGAATTCACAAATATGGAGGTTAATCTTTTTGAAATAATTTTAAGAAAATACATAAATTATGTAATTGTAGTGTCTTTATAAAATCGCTCTAAATCAAAATAAAAATTCATTTTTCTTCAACTATAATTGATGAGATGTCACGAGAATTCTAATGTGAATTCAATGACATAAATCATCAGCAGTTGCAATTTGAACAGTAGAAATAGCTGCCATATTCGCTGTAACAGATGTTTATTTTTCGAAAATTCATGGATAAATTAAATTTTCAGAATTCCTTTACTTTGAAAAGGTAGCAAAGTTATTTCTCCAAAACAAAAAGAACACACTACCATTATTCGATTTGCTATCGGCTTTGGGCTCAATAAAGATGCTTCGCCTTACGCAACGAGATGTGATTAAAATGTAACTCAAAAATTGTACCTTATTGGAGAAAAATGAGACCAGAATGGTCGATCATTGAATGTTCTGATTCAAATTTCAAATGCGAGTTTCGATCTTCATTCTGGATGCTTCACCCTCTCAAAATAGGAAATAGGAAATAACCAAATAGGACCAGATAGCACTGAGCTTTTCAATTTCCTCACTTGCAAAATTTGCAACTCCAATAGATATTCCTCGGACTTTTTGGGATTGTTTCAATCTGACTCTGCATTTTAGCAACCTCTCTTACTGATAGATGTACAAATATGAAGCAAGAAAAAGGTAAAAAAAATATCAGGCATTAATGTAATATGTTGAAATGTGCGATGAGTCTTTAACATTGGTCGTTCCAAAAGAGCGCATAAAGCAAATTTGATGACCTTTTAGGTATCTTAGTCGCTTTTGATGAAGGGAGTAGCCTACCATAGCTGAAATTTGTCAAATAACTACGATATGAACTCTTTTTTTTCTTGCTGCGCCGAACAAATTATCTCTTTATCATCATTCCAAGCAAGCCTGGCAATAAAAACGCTCCTTGTAGCTTGAAGAGAATTTTTTGTTCTGTCTTCATTACTCTCAGTTTTATTCTATTCGGTAGACCATGGAGGTCTGACTGCTGCAACTCTCATTGTGGACTATCTTGAGCATGATTAATTCTCGAGAAATAGATTGACCTTAGTTGTTCTCTTAGAGAATTTAATTTTTTTTTTAATTCGATAATACTAATAAATCGGCATCTCTTTTCTTGTATATTGGTTTTCAGCCTGAAAAGTTGTTTCTCCCGTTTTCGTTAACAGCCCTATCTTTGGATGAATTTTCGACAAATTCTTCATAATCATGACCATAGATATTCGAGGTAACTCTGAAGCAAGTAGCATTATTTGGAAATTATTACCGAACAGTAATTTCTATACACTTTTCACTTTTCGATTAGTTGACCAAAATATCATCATCAAAGGCCTCGAAGTCCTCACAAAATGCAAAACCTGCCCTAGAAGAGCCTGCATTGTAATGAGAGTTTCAACTTAATTGACATACACTGAACTACTCAAATGAAAACGGAATCATTTTACATAAATGCCTTAACGACTTTGTAGAAGGCACATGAGTAATAAAGGCCAGGGATTAGCTTCCCTTGCTTTGCTTGTCAGAAGTGACAGAGACAAAGTAAAATTAGATATATAACTCCAATTATCCTCTCAACACATCACATTTGGAATTCAAAAGGTTGAATAATTAAGATCTATTTCATCTTCTCACAATATGTTCGATATTAATGAAGTCTAAGCAATATGACCTTAATTCAACTGGAGCTTCTTGTTTTATTTTGAAGAGATATTTCAAGTTTGTGCCTTTTTTTAACTCTTCTCCTGATCGCCTTGCCTCTGATTCATTTGGCGAGTTGAGTCGCTTCAGAAAGTTTAGCTTATTGACTATAGTAGTTGCATGGATTGTCTGTATTGAAACTACCGAATTGATATTCGGAAAACACACGAACTTCAAAGGCACAGCAGTGCAAGATAAATTTAATTAATTTACGTGTCTTACCTAATAGGGATGACAGAAAAAGTGTTAAACTATTGGAAGAGTCTCTTCTATTTAAGTATACACAATGAGCATATGTCCCTCGAAGACATAACACAAGCTCAGCAGCATCAAGATAATAGATGGGCAACGATCTTACTGTATTTTAGGAAGAAAAGGAGATTATTGGCAAATATTATTGCAGACAAATGAATTGAATCAATGTACTTTTGAAACTTGGACTGGTTACGAAGGATTAACTTAATTACAACACGCCTTCGAATTATTTAATGGTAACAACGCATTAAAAAGCAGGAACTCTCAATCGTAGTGTCTTAAATTATACTGGGATATAAATCTTTAGAAGGGAGGCCGTGATTGTCCTTGAAAAGTGGTATTGAGCCCGATCTGGTCGTCGGTGTGACTGGCAGTTTCTTCACCGAAGAAATCATCAACACCATCAGAAAACTATAATAAAGAAGACCATGAGAGGTGACCATTGGTAAGAATCATTACATTTCTACGATTGAATCCATTGAAATCCGGTTGATTTGAAAACATCTGTCTCATTTCATCAACATTTTGAAAATTCGGATACAAATTCGACGCCGACTGCGCATACATAGCCCTATCTTCTTCCACAAATGGAGGAAGACGAGTGAAATCCATGTTTTGGTTCGGTAGGGGATCTCTGATTGGCTCAGAATTTGGGTTTTGAATATAATTAGTGAACATCGGGACGTGATTGTCTCTATATGGCACGAAATTTGGTCTGCGTTGGGCCGTCATAAGACACCTTGGAAAATTAGGATCAAAATAGCTGGGGAAAAATAGTACCTTCTCATCAGGTTCTCCTCCAGGAATTTGTTTCGAGCCTCAAGATAGCCTATTTGCATTTGAGCCTCCTTCAACTGTGTTGTTGCCATTTGTTCTCTCATTCTCAGGAGTTCGTTCTAAGGGAAAATTTAGATAAATAGGAGCTTCAGAACTACCTCGGTTTCAAGCGTCCTTAATCTATCCATGTCAGTCGAAGCTTGAACTGAATTTTCGACGGGCACATTGGTTGAATTTTGTGATGCTTTCCTTCTCTTGATCTCATCCAAGAGGTTCCTAGCCAGTTTTTAGAAACAAGTTATAAATTTTAGGCGTTACCGCTGGCCTCTTTTAAAGCTTGAGTTTGAGTAGCAGCAGACCTGGCCAGAATCTCTGACCCTTTTGAAGTTATACATGTGAAGCTATTTCAATCAAAATTCCATGAGCAAAAGGCTTTGGGCGTGGAATTTCCTACCTGTCTTACGAAGGAAGAAAAATTTTTATGATTGAAAACGTTGGCCAGCACTTGCTCGGCAAAGAGAACCTTGTCCTGTATTACGATGCTCTGGCCGTCAGGACTCCAGCAAATGAGGTGACCATAACGATTCTCCTATAATAAGCAGTGATATTGAGAAACACAAGTGAATTGTGAAAATTTTACCTCGAGTAAGTTATATAATTGATCGAGAAATCGTGGTTTAAGGCCATCTTTATCTTTTGAGGAGACTTTCTCCTTGATAGTTTTCAGCTGGCTATTTTCCATTCTTCTAATTTTGAATTATAACAATTTTTTTGATTATCATTTAAGGACTTACTGGACTCAGAGATTTGAGAAGAAAAAATTTAATTATTTTACAGAAATTTTAGATTCTGGGCTTCTTGGCTTGACGTCATTAATTAAAATTCTTTGGACTTCTTATTTCTAAAATTCTTCTCCACTCAACCCTATGAAAGTCCCATGTGTCATGTATAATAGAAGACTCTTGGGGCTTTCGAAAATGCAGAAATTGGTTTTCTTGAAAATTTTTTCTCATACCTGATGTGGTTCGGTTAGCGTGAAAAACACCCAAATGAATTTTACTCTAGCCTCAATTTATAAGGAATTGTTCAAATCGTTCCAGTGCATAAAACAATTTTAAAATTGATGAATGGAGTCTTTTCAATTTAATAACTGATATTTTAGAACCGGTTAAATTTAAGCATGTAAGTGTAAATTTCAATTCTTCCGAAGGAACGCTAGTGAGCCCATCCTCTACCGACAGGACACCGATCTCTGAGTTTTCCAACGAGAGGAACTCAGTATTAAATGAGAACTTGGTCAATCTTTCGATTCGTTATTTTCAAGAGTATGCCAACAGGGCTTACGTAATCTACCACTCAAAAATGAGGCAGTATTCCTAATAAAAACCAAAATATAGAAGGTTTTCGAAGTTTATTAACAGTAGCCAATCAAAATATTATAAGAAGCTTTTGCGAAATTGAAATTTCAGAAGGTATTTGATCGGGGATGGCACTCAATAATCAGATGTCTAAAAGTTTGCCTTTCTTTCCCTCGGAAGCGTTGGACTCTCATCCATAGGCTTGAATGCGGCGAGTCGGGCCGATTAAGCGAGCCTATTCTACAGTGCCAATTTGGGAATCAGCAAACTAAAAATAAGAGTATTTAAAAGAGTTTAATAATCAACTTTACGGAGTTACTACGCGAAATCATTTTAAGAAAAAATTATTTAATCTTTAAGAAAAATTGACCTGCTCCCGTCAGAAAAAATTCTTAGTCCTGCTTATGAATGGTCTGTTAGGCAAACTTCGAGGATTGCCGCTGGATTAACCTGAGAGCTGCTTCCTCTTCATTTCAGACCAACAAAATTTTAGAGATTCTTTATCAATGACATGTATACTATGTATCGTAGAAAGGGATAGACTTTGCATAAGGTTTAACTTAGAGGCTTATATCTCGTTGGCTTTCGGTTTTTGAGGCGGTATAAAACAAAATATGAGTGAGTATGTAAGACTGCGATACTGAATGGACCTTCTATTTTGAATTAAATTCGAAAATTTCACAGCACGGTGACGCTGCCACATTTCGTTAAATTGAACAAACTTCAGTGGAGTTTTCAAAGGCAATTTGATTTAGTTAGGGGCCGCTAATTACCAAAGCAAATGGCAACTATAAAACAGGTACTAATAGCATGAACTGACTATTCTCTGATGAGGCAAACTCCATAATCATGGCAAATTCAATGAAAGAGCACAGCTTCTAAGCTTCTTATGACCTGCTTTCTAAGAAATTAATTTTCTAGGCTGAAGCTGCCCGCGTACAAACTTCCTTCCGGAAAAACAAATTAATCTGGAATGCAAAATAATAAAAATTTTTATGACCAATATTAGATGAATTTTTAGAACTCAAAGAACACGAGCCCACTGTCGGTAAGTTGAAGTAGCAATACGTTGTTTAGCATTACCAGAAGGAAGAATCTGAACCTTGATAAGCGACTAACAACTCTTTCCAATCCGCCATCAGAGATCATGATGGTATATTTGAAGAATGAATCATAGGGATCTCTTTTTTGAAGGAATCAATTCCATGAACATTTTATTAGTTTAAAAATGATTTTACATGGCAGCCTAAATTGGTCATATGGCTTTAGAAAGCAGCAATTCCTTGCCTTTTCGAAATAGTCGCTGATCTGTTAGTATTCGATCAAGATATCTTGTGAAAAGTTATATTTAGCAAAGAGAAATCTACCAACGCAGTCAATATCTTGTATGCTTTTTGGCTGAGGGCTTTGCCTTTTTCCTCATCCGATTTCCTTGTGATTTTCTCGGAGAAAAATTAAGAGTGAAAATATGCAAAGAGGATCAGAAGAAACATCACTTATTTTGCATAATTGTCTGGATCCTTTCAATTCTAATGCCATTCCAAAGCTTTATATCCTAAACAGTACTTTGAACAGAAATATAGTAATCTCCTTTGAACCGAAAGAAACTCAGGCTAATCATTAACCTTGTCTACAAAATTTGCTGCGTTTTGAATTCACGTGAATATGGTAAGATCAAACTAATCAATTGATGGAAAGACTGAATGAATTGCTTGGTATTTTGAGAAACTTTTCTGTCAAGGCTTTGCGTTTTGGAGTTTTTAATTAATTTACTTTAATATCCCGATTTTGGAAGGAACAGTAAATAAGTTCCTACCAAATCATTTTTTAAATGAGATTTAAACAACATTATTAAAAGGCATACACACTTTACATCATATGCCCAGCATGATCTTCCTTTTTGGGTTTAAGGCTGTCAGTTTAGATATCTGATTGCTCAATCCCATCGGAAGCCATTATTTCATTCTTATCCACCAATTCATTTGATCGAAAGAGAATTCGCCTTTGATGCAGAACGGTGTTAAATCAGCCTTAAGAGGATAAAATTGGACGATAACTTACTTTATCATTTTGCATTCCAATCTTTTTAGGAGATGTCTATTTTTTCTTTCGTAATTTGTTAAAAAGAGCAAATTCGATCACCACTTCATTGTTTCCTTCCGAGCCTATTCCATTTCTGTATCATTCATTACTTCTTCATCGATGTCTTAAATGTTTCAATTTTAAATTTGGTGTCTTCTCCCAAGAATGGCGGTTCGAAATTTCAAAATTACGTAAAATTGCAACTAGTTGGATGAATATCTTCAGCTCGAACAACAGTAATTGAGAATTCTCTGTCCTTAGATTGCCTTAACACAATTCGGGTAGACTTAGACTTAATTTAATTCTGTTTACAAATAATTTACGAGAATGCCGGTCTTCAGAAAATAAAGACACTCAGATTTATTCAATTGAAGTGAGAAGGAGTCAAGCCACCAGAGAGACCGGAAATTTTTGAGAAATCGCCTTAAAGCTTGGCCTAGCTCTCAACAGGAGAAATTCTCAGCAATTAGTCTATATTCAGTGAAGAAATCTGGAGTCTAGCTTCAAACCTCTTCAGGTTGCATAGTCAACCCCTCTTGTATTTTCTCAAGGATCAATAAACGTTGAAGAGCATAGGACTTACACTAATAGAACGACTTATAGATGGAACTCTGAATATTTTCACTCTTGGAACTGTTTGCCATAAATATTCATTCTTTCCTCGCAGAGGATAGATATCTATCATATGCAAGGAGAGTTTGAATAGTAGAACTGAAGAATATACAAGAGATTTGACAATTACTCATGTTTTGAAGGAAAAATAAAGTCGCAGACCGAACTTCCACCAATAAAAAAGGCGAGCCAGCAAGATCAAACGGAAATGCTATTCAGAATGATTTCCTGAAAGAAATTCAGTCTTGAGAATGAGGAAAACAAGCACAGAAATACTTTTCGGAGAGAATAATAAGATAGGAAGTAGCATCTCTGACAGAAAAGTGTGAAGAACATGAAGAATATAAAGAGTAGCCTATGAGGCCAAAGAATCTTTCTTGGAAACACCAAAAAAATTACACGGAATCTCAGGATAATTAGAAAAAAATAGACATGAAAAAAAAAAAGGAATGTCAAAGAAGTTTACAATAAAATGAGAAGACGGAGTTGGGTTTGAAAATTGCAGCAATGGACCAAAGAGACTGTTTCAAGCCAAAAGACAATGCAAAGTGAGATAGACCTCAAAAAGTCATATCGGTTATCATAATTTTTCTATATTTTCAAGGAAGGATTGGAATTTTCTACCACAGCAGCTACAATAAATAATTATTAGCCTAATGTTAATAATATCCAATATAATACACAGTAGTAAACTGATAAACAGATGAGTTCATTATTTACGACTCCTTTTCATTGAAGTCTTCGTTCTGATAGCCAACTTGAAAATTTTTTTAAAAATTAACCAATTTATTTGAGTCAAATGATTTGACTTGTTCTCGAACTCAACAAATTTTCAAGTGGACACGAAGAATAAAGTGGATGCTTTTCTTTTCTAGAAATCTCTTCTATGGGGTCTCAATTGTGACAGTAGAGAGGAAATTGAATCTCGTTGTCTGTGAGGTTTATGATCCTTTTTCCTAAGAGTCTTGTGCTGGTAGTATGATCCATCTTAGCAGAACAATTATTACTTTAGATATGAATGTAATATCAGTACTTTATTCATGTGCAACTGATTCTCGATTACACGAAAATAGCGCTTTTCATAAATTACATGACTGAAGTATGAAAGCTCTTAAAGCATAAACTTAATTGCGTAATGTCCCTTCAAAAAGTTATTTAATTTACTCCCAATGAGTGCTATCATCATATGTTACTTGATATAACAACCAAAATTTTTCATACTAAAATTGTTGAGAAGATGGAGGTGAATTTCGTTGTAACGGCATGCTTGGGAAGTTCGACATTGTCGAAGATCGACTTAAACCAATTGGGTCGCTGGCGTTTGTTATCTCGTGGTGAAAATCATAACTATTGCAGTACTATTATAGCATAATCAAGTTATATTCTCAAGGTATCAAGTCTCTTACCTCCATAATATTATTCCCGGCGAATTCATCATGTGTAGAGAGTATTTTTCTCAGTTCAAAACTATGAAAATTTTGATCCTGATTTGACGGCAGAGATGTAAATCCTCTCTGTTGTTGAGGTGGAAAAGACTCTCCCGAAATATCGATCATAGAATCGTAGCTGGGAAGATCATTGGGATTCTCAAAGTGCTGGATTTTAGGAACTCTTGATTAAAATTAATATTTGGGAATGAATTTCGAATTAAGATTACCTGTTAATTATTCTTTCTTCCAGTAGTCTATTTCTCATTTGAAGATGTCGGATTTGGATCTGAGCTTCTTGTAATTGGATTCTAACTGACTGTTCTTTGCGTTTGCAAAACGTATTCTTGAGGGCAAGTTTGGATTAGCATTTCAAGTGAATCAACGACCATTTACCTCCATTTCAAGCTGTTTTAGTTTGTCTTGATCAGGAGAAATTTGAACATGCGTCTCTCCGGCTGCCTTCGATTGTTTTTTCCTCGATATCGCATTCAAAAGGTTTCTAGTCATAGGATTAGTGTCCTTTCTTCAACTAGCATTTACCTTTGCCCTTTTTTGAAATTCGGATTTGCATAGCAGCAAAGCTGGCCATAGGCCTTGACTTTTTTAAAGTTATACATATGGAGCTAAAGCATCACGTGAGAAATAGTTTTAAATTTTGCATGACTCTACCTGTTTGATGAATGACGAGAAATTTTTGTGATTGAAAAGATTTGGCAATACCTTTTCAACAACTTGCTCCTTGTCCTTTATGACTACGCTCTCTCCATCCAAACTCCAGCAGATGAGGTGACTATACGTATCCGACTATAGATGATTAGTTAGTAAGGAATCAATCGTGTACTTGCTAATTTTACTTCAAGAGAGTCAAATAATTGAAACAGGAATCGAGGTTTGAGCTCTTCTTTTTCTTGAGAACTAACCTTTTCTTTGAGTGTTTTAAGCTGACTTTCTACTTCCATTCTGTTCAAATTTGGATTATAAAACATCTTTTGGCTATTATTTAAGGGCTTACTGGTACTGTGGGATTTCCAAAGAAGCGATTGAATCCGTATATAAAATATTTTTGGATCGCTGAAATTGCTTCTCAATTTTATTTGGGAATCGCTCATAAAAGTTTGACATGACGCACTACGCTTATCAATCAAAACAACCTATCAAAATTTTACAAGTTAACTACTTGAAAGTTAGTTAAATCCAAAAATTTCGATTCATAAAGCTACACCAAAGAAATTCAGAGCCCACGATCTCAGCCCCAGCAGCTGCTAATACTCAATTACTTTTACGATAAAAGATGGCAACAGCATGGATTGGAGCTTATTAGCTCGCTTCTTCTTTGAAGATTTGGATCTATTCATGTCCTTAGGAATTTCAATTCATTTTTTCCAAGACTGGGATATTAGACTGAATTGCTAAAGACTTGCATTCCCATTCTAAGAAAAGTCATATTGCTTAGAAGGAGCTCATCTCAAGTTGATAGCAGAAAAGATGACTATAGATAGATCGATAGAACAGGGTTTTTTGTTTTTAATTGCGTTATCGTAGAAATTCTGAATTTAATGAAAAATTATTTTAGCGAGCTTCTTTTATTTAGGTATTCTAAGCCAAGTAGTGGAACTATTGAAGGAGGGATCTCCTCTAGGCTAAAGCCAAGAGCGAAGCCCGCATCTTGTGTAAATGGTGATATATGATGTAGCCCATATGTATGAAGTATTCGAGCAACTTTATCGCAACTAAGAAAGATAGAAGCCTATCATAGGTGAAAATAAAATATTTTCTGTATGAAGCTCAAATATTTTGACAGCAACAGCTCTTCGGAGCTATGAAAAAGCCTATATAGACATGACTTTTACTTGGATGTCCCTTTCCAAGCTGCTGTTGACTCATTTCTTCCTAATCGTTGATTGTAGAATTCCATCCATCAAATGGAAACCTATGGCGTTCATTCTCTTCCTGAAATCCTTTCAAAGTCTGCTACCCAGCTAAGACTCTGCGAGGATTATCAATGTAACATGCGAGTCGGATCGTTCATCTCTTCAGAACTTGTTTGCTGCAAATATAGGATCAGTATTGCTTTTTCAGACGCTGAATTACCTGAAAAGCAAATCGAGCTTTGTTTCTTGGAACATTTTCTTTGAGAAGATTCAGTGTCTCGAAAAATGTATCTTCGAGAGCCCAAGCATTGAGAATTAAAAAAAACAAAGTCATTTCCTCATGTATCAACAGTTAAGGAATACCATTGCGAGCAAACTCAAGTTTCTTCTAGATGCGTTTATATGAAAGGAGGAATAGCCAAATAAGTACTTCATTCTTTTTCCTTTTCATTAATACGTGAAATTCATCTAATTACTGTGTCAAGATTGACATGTTATGAATCATACATCAACAAGTGCTGGGTTTTCACCCTTTCTTAAGGACGTATGACTCTCAAACACTGCAAAAATTATCAGGCAAGGTCTTTTTATTTCAGTCGGATTTGAAAAAAAAAAAACTGTAGAGCAGTCTGAATCATTTCAAATCGTCACTCTCTTGTCAATCAATTTACAGAAACCTATATAATGCTGACTTGGAAATTTATAAAAAGGATTTTCAATGTAGTTCTCAAATTATGCCCATCATTGTTAGAAAATTAATCGAAATGTGCTCCGAGACCCAAATTCAGAAGCAACGGAAAAATTGTTTCCAATAAACATATTGTCGAATAAAAGTGTCTCTTTGTTGTGATTTTCAATAGAAATAATGGAGCACATCTTTGCGATTTTAACGAATATCTTATTTATTTGAAATTGTTAGTATGCTAAATTTCTTCCTCATCGAAATAGGATTGTCTCCGTAGGCAACCATGCCTTCAACAGTGTCAGATTCAAAACCTTTTCCAGTTTTATAATTTAAATTTCCAACTATCCTGAATGAATTAATTAATTTCCTCTCACTCTAACCGTTGAAGTCATAGCCGTTGAGAATAAATAAGCAAGTTCAAGATTCTTCCTCTTCTTCACTCCTGAACTACTACGATTCTGTTCAGATTCCACCATCTTAGTTATCCTGTGATTTCCATCGTCACTATGCTTTCTTTTTGTATTCACTTTATCCACTAGTATATGACTTTGGTAATTGCTGTAATCAATTTAATTTCGAAAATTCTGGTAAAGTTTCGATCATCAACCACATCAGCAAGATTTGAAACAACGCCGCCAGCTCTAACGGTCCTGCTCTTTGGATCCTTTCAACAAAACATTGATGTCTCAATCGTTAAACGCACCTCCGAAGTCCTAGGAGTTCAGGAAATCGAAAATTTTCTTTAAAACAGACACATTTTGATTCGAGAAAAAGCAAATAGACGTTTATTAAATCTCTTCATCGTTAAACTGATAATCGCATATTCAAGAAATGCTCGTTCAAGTCTTTCCACGGGCGGTAACGAGCACCAACAGACCGTGTATAAGCATGCAGCGAAAGCCTTAATAATAAAAATATTTAACAACTTCAAACTTGTACCTTACAACTTTACAAACTAGCTCCAAATGAAATTTCGCGATATTACAATAAGCCTACTTCTCTTCTTTGTTTGCAGTAAGTAATTTCATAAAATATCATCTAATCTTCGCCAATAGCAACAATAACAGCTACAGCAATCAGAGTTAGACAAAACAAGGAGGTCAGTGCAAATTCAAATGTATTTCTTTGTCCAAAAAGGCATATTCTTATACAAAATTTCGAAATAGATTGCATTAGATCAAACCGAGACTCCTCATGACGAAGACCTCTTGCCACTCGATACATTCATTCATCCAACTGAAACCGAGACTATTCCATTGGACACAACCCCTTGGGCTCTTTCGGACGACAGCCTTGATGTTTTAGAGACTGATGTTTATGCGATTCCTGATATCCTTGAGAGCGAGACCGTTGATGATGATGGAAACTATATTGATGAGACTGAAACTTATCCCAATGAAATCGAAACTGATTCTGATGACGCTAAATTTTTGCTCTATTGGTTCCACAAAGACGATTTGGACGAAACTATTGCTGAGAGTGGCAATGATAGCAATAAATTAACTGCCAAGGACCTGGCAGCCAGCATTGCTCGTGGGACCTATGCTAATAGCCTTACTGCTGATTCAGTAAAAGAGGAAGAACAACCATCTGAACAACCATCTAAACACGATAATTTCATGGCTATGCTTCAGGATCTTCCTGCTGACTGCGATAAAAAAGAGCCAACGTCTGAATATTTAGTCCAAGTGTTCGACACTTACAGCATGGCTATTCGAGATGACGGAACGAAAGTCCTCCTTTCTGGCGAAGCACCCGCTGGTTGTGAGCATGTATAATCCTAACAATTTAACTTTTGTTTTTTTAATACTGTGATTTGTGTGTTTTGGATTTCGTTCATATTATAATCTTGCTCCAAATCATCCAAATAATCACTGGTTCCTAAAGCTGAATTCATAGAAAAGTATTAGACGTAAGAATGACAGCTGAATCTAGAAATTCTTGATATCACATAGCTGTTTTATTCAACGCTAAATTTGTCATGCTCGCTTTGCTTCATATCCAATTTTATTCATATTTTATGAATATAATAATACGAAGGCTCAAACAACAAAAGCATGAAGTTTTGGTAAAATAACAGCCGACTTTTATTATTATTTACAATCTATCTAATGGGTTTTTAAATCTCTCTACCTCGAATCATTGAATCGTATTTACTTCTTTTCCTGTTGCAATGCGCTTTCGAACGAGAACGGCAGGAAAATATGTCCATCAGCCTTAAAGAATTTACTCTGGAATTCAACCCTATTTCAGTTTCATAAGTACAAAAGCTTGCAAAATGAATCATTACCAATGCAGACGCAAAGCGTGCAAGAAGCACTCCATCAGATCCATACATAAGAGAACTCCAAAAGTAATGAGTGCAAAAATCACATATCCAAAGAAGACCTGATTTGATTACCATCATTAGACAATGTATTAACAAACTGTTTTACCATGAAGAAGTTTCCGTCTTTAATTGCGCCGCCAACAGTATATTCAAAGAAAACTGCGGCAAGCTGTGAATGGGCCAATGAAAGTGCCCATAGACGAAGATAAGAAGCTGTATGCGAAACAGATCCTGTAAGAAAAAAATTATATTAGACTGCTGCTCATTAAATGAAGTAAGTAATACCTAAGACGAACTCTATTGTCTCGATCAATTGATGCACGAAGAGATCGCCAAAACCTTCTTCTTTATGTTCATCTCCTCCTTGATGAGGATGAGAGATAATCTGCTTAGATTCCTCTTTCTTTGGTTCTTCAAGTTCCAACTCCTCTAAGTCAACCATTTTGCTCTCTTTCATTGATTTATTCGTTGTGATTTCGATTCCAGATTCATCTTTTGACTTGTCGTCTTTATCTCTCAAGCTTTTCATTGGTTGCATTGAGACACTTCTTGGATGAGTTTCTTCCTATATAAATGGAAATAAGAAGTGTTAAGATACAATATGCAAAAGGAGGCTATTATTACATCTTTTCCATGGATTAATGAAGCCTTTTCTTCTTCAACAATAGGTTCATATTCTTTCTTTGAAGGTGCTTTCTTGTGCATCGCGCTTAGGATGAGAGGCTTGGGCAAAAGCATCAGAGGAACGCAGACCATCGAGATAATAAGGAGCGCTTGCTGCACCTTACTCTGGGTCGATCCGTCGAGTTCTCCGTAAAGTGGTCTTATGGGGGCTTTTTCAGTTCCCACGTCGAACTTTCCGGCCTTCAGAGCGAAGTTAATGAAAATGTTGATAATCGCTGGCGCTTCGCTTGTAGGAATGCTGACACCATAAGGTGTGGCCCATTTGATGAAAATTAGAACGACCATGTACCCAAAAGTGCAACTGAGGAAGACGATTTGAGGCATCCACTCAAAGAAGAAGTCCAAAGCGGAACGGAAATGTATCGCATTGACCATTTTCAGCATCGTTCCCAGCATCATTTGAGAAACTCCCAAGATAATTGCCATCTTCATCTTAAACGAGTTGAAAAACGTAAGCTCGTTAGAAGCGTCATACCATACCGGGTCCAACCCGAATGAATACACACATCTATCATCTTTTCTCGTACGAGCCTCGCCTTCACCGTTTTCCTCGTAGCAAGAGCCGAAAATATCCAATGGAAGAGCCATGAAATCGTTGTAGATGAGTCCGCAGTACAACGCAAAGAAACCCATCATCGCCAACAGGTACCTGGCGGACAGAAGCCCCGCCAACGGGCCTTTTTCTCTTAAAATTTCACTATTTTTGAAGCAGAGAAACAGCCCAAAGACAAATATGATCAAACCATGCCCAATATCCCCAAACATGACTCCGAAGAGGAAGGGGAACGAAGCAATGGTAAATAACCCAGGATTCACTTCTCGATACCTTGGCACACCGTAGGTGTTGACGATCTCTTGGAACGGAGCTGAGAAATCATTTGTGCGGAAGTAGGTAGGCGGCTGAACCCTCTCAGGCTTCTCTGCGAAGGAAAACTCTGGCTTGGTGATGTGTGGCTTTGAATTCGCGAGATCATCAAGTGTTTTTCTGACCTCGTCCTCCAATAGAGTTGGGCACCACAAAGCGCCTTGCAAAATGCTGTTTTGCTCTTTCAGCTTATTGAGGTTATGATAAGTCGTCTTTTCCTTCAAGACAAAGAGTCTATAGTTCTCAATCGCCGGCCAAGTCTCATTTTGAAGGTTTGGCAGTAATAAACTCTCGAGTTGCAGCTCAATGTGCTCTCGGGTCACTCCCAAAATTTTGAATTTCTCCCTTCGTTGAGTTTGCAGCTCCGCGATTCTACTCTCGAAACTTGGCTTGTCGGTGGGAATTCCGTATTTATTCGCTCCAAACGAGTCTGTGATTTTATGTAGTTTTTCCTTGACGATGTTTGATTCGCCTCGTGGATAAGCAATGAGAAATACCGTCCTTTTTTTATTCTCACTTTTCGATTCCATAGCAAATTCTTTCTCCAATGACCTCTTGCTCTCGTGGCGATCTGTCTCGATGTCGATCAGGGTTGTCCAGACCATACCATGCAGAGTTCTGTGGAGCACTCTGCGGAAGCGCTGGGAGTCAGATCTGTCGATAACTCCAGCCAAGTAGTCGAATTTAATCAATCCATGAGATGCCTCGAAACTGCCTTTTGATTCCTCGTCATGGGCATGTCCGCCACTGTTCTCGTGGCTGAAATATATCCTTGCTTCTTCCAGCACATAGAGATTCTCAATGACTTTGTTATAATCATCAACGGCGCTGTCGTAATATTTCAGTTGGTTGTTGAGGGTGGTTAATCGTTCATCTACCTCAGCTTCTATCTCTTCTAAGTAGGTGTGTTCGGCTTTATTACGCTGTTTGAGGATATCTCGCTGACTTTTGAGAAAAGCTTTATATTCTGTGCATCTTTCGATGGGTCGGTTGAATTTGAGCATAGTTTGCTCCATGGACTGGATCTTGAGCTCTATTTCCTCACAGCGCTTGATATAGGTGGAATATGGGCGTGTGAGGACTTGCTCGTTCTGATTTAAGTCCACAAATTCAACAGCGGAGAGTTCTCCGAGTTCGTTCATGATTTCCCAAGCGTTCTCTCGAGACATAACGATGTGGTAATACCCCATCCGTTCAGATCTCATCAAGCTCATGACGATTGGTGGCTTTAGGTTTGTTGTTTGAAATTTTTAATATATTAGTATTTGTGATTAGAACCGACTCGCGTGAATAAGAATTATAGTTTATGTACTTTCCAATTAGAAGCTAACCTGTATTGATAAAGAAACGGATACAAAAATCGGACCGTTGAACTATTTCGCAAAGCAAGTAATGGAAAAAAACCCTATATGTTCTAATTCTGCTTCAGCTAATGCGAATGAAAATCTACATTTGAAGTGATGCTGTTCCACATACCTAGCTCTGATAGTGTGTAATAAGGCGCTTAAAGGGAGTTTGTCTCGAATACTTCCTTCTTTCATCATTCGTAACAAGGCAGGAAGGTGTTCTAAAAAAAACGCGAAAGCTGCGGAGAGAAAATGTAGAGTAGACTTGCCTTTGATGAGAGCTTAGGGAAACAATGCGAATAAAGTGAATTTCTCTCGAGTTATGTTCGTAGCTTGATGAGCAGAACCCCGGTCTAAATAAATTTAACACACATGGACAGAACTAAAGTTGCTTCCAAGAAGAATTTAGTGCGGCATCTGGCACTTGGAGGAATTGGGT
>ENA-UOUE01000080-UOUE01000080.1-compost-metagenome-genome-assembly--contig:-NODE-80-length-71186-cov-20.125990_pt1 | contig 71186 bp, 45 predicted proteins | sample MGYA00238146_ERZ747223 | MGnify/ENA primary metagenome ERZ747223 (study PRJEB28781, sample SAMN06268865) | compost metagenome | isolation source: single cell | place: USA: California, Emeryville, Joint... | reverse complement strand
CGATCTTTAGTATTAGAGAAAGTTTCTCTATTCTTTATTTCTTTGTCGAGTATTTTATGCAATTCTCCTGGATTGTCACTAGATTCGATGCCTGTAAGAACTTTGAATTTGGAAATGGCATTTTGAGCCTGTTTGTTAGCTTCTATTAGCTTTTTGAGAGTGCGAGGAAGTTTCTGTTTATCCTTAATATTCAAGATGTTGATCGCCAAATCTAATATTTCCTCAGATGTCTTCATCTGTCGTTCTGTAGCCAAAACTCCTTCGTTTGAAACTTGTTTTCGTAACGTGAAGAATTCTTCCATTACGGTTTTTATAAACTTCCAGCTTTGCTTGATTGTAGGTTTTGCAGAGGCATACATTCCTTCAGGAGAGCATTTGATGACCATGTCAGCGACTGCGTTCGTGAATTTCCGCATCGTGCGTTCAAAGTTTGCAATTTCCTTGACTCTTGCTAACAGATTATTGATGTTATTGATTTCGAGCTCAGCTTGTAAGTCTTCAACCAAATTTTTATAGATTTCAAGCTCACTCCACCTGTGGCTAGACCTGCTTCTTTTTCGCTCTTGATCGAGTTCCATTCCAACATTTTTGGTTTTATTTATGGTCTCTTGGTATTTAGGAATCGGCGATTGAGCTGCGAGTTGAGCTCGTAATTCATCATTCTCAATTTGCTGCTGCTCAACTATCTTCTTGAGATGGGCAATTTTATTCAAGTATGATTTCATTGTCTCATCGCTACTAGATTTCCGATTCAACGGATCTCCCTGAAACTCGTGGGCTGCAGTGTCTTCCTTCTCACGAATTAGATTTGTCAAGACCTGATTTTGACGATGGGTTTCGTCTCGTTGAGTTTTAAGCGCCTGTATTTGGGCTTGATAATTTTCAATGCTCCGATTGAGATTATTTAAAATTGATTGGTCTGCGCTGCGCATACTTTTAGATGTTTTTTCTCGTAATTCTGATTGGAGTTCTTTATTCACGTATTTTAGCTCTCTGAATTTGTTGTTCAAGCTATCAAGTTTACTACACAATTCACTATTAAGCTCAGAAAGATGCTTATTTTCAGCAATTATTTGCGTGTTGTCTGAAAACAACTGCTGCTTTTCACTGTCATTATGAGCCAACTGCTGCGTTAGTTTATTTATTACTTCCTTTAGTTCTCGTGTCTCAGTCTCTTTTTCGAAGTGTAGTCTGTGCATCTCTTGCTGAGCATTCTCAAACCGTTTTAAAAGATTTTCATGCTGAGTTTTGAGATCTTCAACGAAATTTTCTTTGCTTTTTAAAAGACTTTCCAAGTCAGTTATTAATTGTTTTGATTCAATAGCACATACATTATTTTCTTTTGTTGAGAGTCCGAAGTTTTCGCTGAAAACTATATCTTTCTCCAGGACGCTGTGATTTTTATTTAAATTTGACAGTCCAGTGGCACTTACATCTGCTTTAGAGGCAGTTTTTTTCTCTTGCGGATTATTGTTGTTGTTGGTTCTCATGGTCAGTTTTGTATCAAGTTCATCCTGTCCTCGCTCTACAGATGTTTCGAGGCTAGTCCTCGAGCGGTCAATCATTGTGCCCATCAGGTGCTTTTTGGGACGTTCTTTTCCAAACGTCGCTCCGAATTCTTTCTTGGGGAGATACTCATTCACACTTGAACGGCGTTCAGTAAGTGCATATCTTCCACCATCATTTTCTTTAAACGTATTTTGCATATTAGGCTTTGAAACTCTCCGTTGATCGTTGTTGGCATGAGCGGTCCTTTCGGTCAAAGTTCCTTTCAAGTAAGCACTATCTTCTTTAGAAAGTTCTGTACTATGCTCTCTATTTCTGTATTTCTGATGGACTGTTGATTCGTTTTGTCTGCGAAACGTAGAATCCTGTTCAAGTTCCAGATTTAGCTGGGTGTTTTCACCACTTTTGATGTGAGTGGCTTGACTTTGATCAATGCTGCGTTCTGGGACAGAATTCAATTCCTTCGAGGAGTTGCCCAGAGTATCGTTTTTGCCACTTGGATATTTGAAACTTGACCCTGAGAATAAAGTTGGCTGGGGTTGGTTGAGAGGTTGATATTGCAGTAAATAGTCGTTTGGTCTGCTTTCGGGATAGTAATCCATCATAAGCCGAGACTCTTTGATAGGATTTCTTGTCCGGGTTGGTCTTTGCTCTTCAGAAGATGTGGAGATTTGAGAAGGTGGATTCGAATATTGAACCTTTGAAGATTTAGAATGACTGCGATGATTTAATTGGTTAGATGGACCGAGCACGTTATGCATAAGATATCCGCTAATAATGAGACGACTACTGTAAGAAGTTCTTACTAAGAAAATAATTTAAAATAAAAATATTTTGCAGTTAATTTGGCTCTGTGTCGAAATAACTGTCAAATTTAGTTCAATCTGAGTTATCTCTTAATTCTTGATTTATAGAGATGATGATCAAAGGCTAATCATTGATTTTAATCCTTCTTCGCTCAGATTATTACATCAAGCATTATAAGAAAATTATTCACATTTCCTGCTTTGATGTGTAGATACAACATCATTGATGCCTGTGGATATAAATATTGATTTTACCATGTTCTCTTTTTTAAGTTTCAAGGTCAAATTACATACTTTTGCTCTCTGACTATTATGCGCAGGAACTGGAGAAAGCAATATTCTTTATAATTCCGTCAAGTAATGAATTAAATTATCTCTGTGAAGAACAGGTGGCAAGAAGCATTTGAATATTTACATTTATAGGGAACGCAAGAAGAGCCAAAGTATGCCAAGACAAGTGAGAACACAGCAACCTGAGAGAGCCTTTACAGTAGGATTACAATGCTCTTTCCAAAATTCACTGCCAATTCCAATCGTTTCTAACCCAAATTTCTGAAAAATATTTCGTGATTCTCTGTGAGCTAGAGCAAGAATTAGATGAGGATTTGCTTGAACAAGATTACAGTCGCTTTGCTTCTGATACTCACGGGATCTTTTACTCAGTAAGCTTCCTCTGATTTCAGAAGATGGATCAGCGTACTTTACTTCTGAAATTGGATAAGCCTGTCCTGTTTGCGGAGTAGGATAAGCTCGCAGTGCTGTTGCAAATAAAGATTATGTGACTAGAATTCGAGGATTTCTAGCAGTTGTACCTTTCTTGGAAACCATGAGGCGAAATCAATTACAATAGAACATTAAAATACCTCATATTCTTCTTGCATTCGTTTCACTGTTTCAGGGTCGTTATTTTGACTCAGCCAGTAGTTTCTAGCTACAGCGAAAAGCTTTATTTACAAGTAGTCAGTCTTTCCTTACCATTCTGATCCATTTTTGTTGGCTTAAGTTCGATATCCATGGTCCAAATAATTTTTCTATAAATGATCTATTCAATAGGCTTACAGTTAAATGCTTGGAATTTTTCTTGAGTTAATCCAGGAATATTGCTATCACGTTTTGTCTAGCCAGTGAATATTAATGGTAAAATATATCTCATACAAATTGATTTGCTTTATCTGTCTCACCAAGAACCACACTACTGCAGCTCTTTCTTTCTAAGTTTTACTTTATTTGCTAACTACTTTAATAAGACAAAAAATTTGGGTTGCGTTGGAGTTTCAAAATAAAGTGAGAAATCAATGCTTAATATAGAGAGAAGATAGTGAAAAGATCATATTTTGTTCCCTCTTCGCCAAATTTCCTTTGATGTTTGTTTGTATCGTCCTAATATCAACACAAAATTCATTTACATGAAATCAAATTTTTTGAAGAATTCGTTTTAAATAGTTGAAGGTTTGCTGGTACCGATAAAAGGTGTGAAAAAGTGGTATTTTATATAACACTTAAGAATTCTTGAAGAGAAAATAACTTGATTACAGAAAAGTGGTGATGACTCCAGTATAAATTCTCCCTGCGGTTTATTTCGTTGGTTGCATTAGCAACTGATTCAACCCAGAATTCTGCTGCTTTTCTCGCTGCTGCAGACTCTTCCAAGACTGTTTTACCCTTTTAATTCGCATATCATGGATTTTGAGTTTTTCTCCCAAGTTTCTGAGTTTCTGATTCTCAGATTTTTCAAATACAATTTTCCCAGGATTTCCTTCAAAGAATTTCTGTTGCTGGTAGTAACCTTCGATAAAATAACTAAACGCCTTCGTCTTCAGAAAATGATTCATAAACTCATCATCATCACCGTAAGTTTCCTTGACATATGCCAGCAGATCCTCATAATCAATTTCCTTAAATAATAAGATAAAATGAGTAAATCACTTGAGATGGCATAATGAATTCTTTACGTTGGTCAAATCTTGCCTTTTGGGACTTTCTGGCAGTATACTCCAGAAAAATTCTTCGATTGTCTTATAAATTTTTTTGACTATGCGATTTGTTGCCTCACTTTCAACATCATTCGCATGGTATATTAATTTTGTTGATGGCTGCTCGTATTTGCGATTCCTAAAGTTTTTGAAGAGATATTTTGCGTGAGACTTTGAGGTCGCATATTGGATCATTGTATCTGATTTTCTGGCATTTAGTATTTTATAGTCTTCGAGCAGCACGCTTCGGAGATCTCCAAACTCAATCTCTGGGATCTCCGACGTGTCACCAAAAATGACAATACCTTCTTCTTCAAGTGCAATGAAAATGCAATTGTAATGGATCGTAGGTAAATCTTGCTCTATCATATACTCATAGCTTTGGTTAATAGCTAAGACAGATAAGGCAGGCATTTATTTCAGTTCTTAGGGATAGAGTAATTGTTACCCGCCAAGAATGGGAACTGCGAATTCAGCTCGCTTATTTGGTCTTTATTCATGAAGATAGCTGGATAAGGATAAGGAAAAGGCTTGATCAAATTGTGGAGACAGGCTCTTTGATTAAAAACAGAGGAATTATTTTTCTTTGAAGGAAAATCGATGCTTACAGTGTCGCTGTGAGAAGGGCCAGGTTCTCACTAAACAAGACTATTCGTTTCTCAAGCATGACTGCTGAGAGTAGATGCAGAAGGTCGTTAAGAGGAAAATATGAGAAAGCAATGGGGCAGCACCAGGTAGACTCCAAAATTGTTGCATTTTCAATTGAAGGGAGCTGATATCTTAGCATGCCGAATTTATCAAGCTCGAACTCAAGCTGAGCACCGAACTCTATTTTGGCAGCTTCATTGAAATTAGCCAGGAAAGGACCGATCTTATCCCTCAAAAAGAACTACACAAGTTTGATAAGACGCATTGAATTTCTGAGTTGAATTTCTATACTTCATCACCAAAATTCATGTAGAGTTTGCGATAGTCTTCTTCTTCGATTTGAAGTGCCATTTTCATCCTTCGCGCCCGAAAAATTTCTAAAAAAGTTATCACACACCCTTCTGGTGATGTTGTTCAAACATACCGATTAGCTTAAAGCTAATCTCAAAAAACAGATTTGGTAAAGGGAGATAGCTTGTAAAACAGTAGACTCTGTCGGCTCTCCAATGTTTTCTTCGCATTTTTCCTTTGCTTGTTTCTTCAACTGGCCGGCCCTAGAATTGAAAAATTTACTATTGCCGATGAATTGTATCATCCCTTACAAATTCGATGTAATCCGAAGTTTTGATGCAAATATGATGAAGATAGCGTTCAGGATTCGATTTCTTGACCATCTCAATGTTGTTGTCCGTCTCACTTTCATCTTGATCCTCGATCGCTATTCGATATACAAAACAGTTTTTGTATAGCTCCTCCATATTTTGGTGTGCTGCTCGCCTTGCATTTGCAGAAATTATGTGTAAGTCCCTTGTAATAAGTTAGATTCAATTTACTCATATAACTCGGTAACACTATTGATTTTTTCTCGGACAACCTCGACCCCAAAAGGGAAGCAATACTCTGGTACTGTCGCTTGGTGGCCTCTGTAAGGTTATTATACATATCCATGTCAAGAAAATTTTCGAAGTGATAAAGCTTACTTAAAATTCACTGGTGTTGTGGGATAATTGAACAAAATTTTTGGTGCGAGGACAGCTTTGTCCACACTATGTTCGTGTTGATTAGGATTTGCATTAATTTTGATCTGTTTACTTGGGATGTTTCTTTTTGAACACGTTTATACTCTGGTCGTCAACTCCAATGATATAAAATTCCTCGAATAATTTGCTATCATTCTTCGCGAGTTGTTCCTATTGTTTTATTTTCCCTCATCAGCAAACCAAAATAATTGACTATGTATGCTTACAATCGAAGCTTTGTAACTCTGGTGGAATCCCATCAAATCATTTGAATAGGTTCTAGGTGAATGCCCTAAAAGCGTCATTTTCTCTTCCTCTAGCAAAAAAGCAGTCAAAGCATAACAGAATGTAAATAGTTTCAGATATTACCTTCTTTTTGAAAGTCCATGAGCGATGGTATTGCAACATTGCCAGTAACCCATGGGTGATTAAACAAATCCTCATAATTTATTCGAGAGTTTGGATCGACACTCAACATACTAGAAATAAGATCTTTTGCGGCCTCACTTAGAGAGATTGTATTCGGAAACTCAAGCCAGTCAGGCTGACTTAATGCTTTCATAATATCCCCTCTCGTTTTCAGGGGCTGCTTGAACGGAAGCTTTCCATATAGAATTTCATAAAGCATCATTCCAAGAGACCAAATATCGCACTTCGCATCATACACTCTTCCCACTACCTCAGGAGCCATCATGACTGGAGTACCGCAGTACGTTGTGAAAATATCCGAACCTTCAATCGTTCGACCAAGACCAAAATCTGCTATTTTAGGGACGAAGTTTTCTCCGAGGAGGATATTATCGAGTTTAAGGTCTCTGTGCACAATATTGCTAGCATGCATTGCCTTTATTCCAGAGAAAATCTGTTGGAATAACTTTCTTGCTTGGGGTTCTGGAATCTGTTTATTTGGGAAATACTTGGCCACGAACTTTTTCAAGTCACCATTAGGGCAGTACTCCAAAATGAGATAGCAATTTGAATCATCATTATAAAATGCAAGGAGATTGACAATATTAGGGTGATGTAACTTCAAGAGAAGCCGGACTTCTTTCCTGATAGACTCGAGAGAGTTTTTCTTTTGTTGTCTAGGCAGTTCTTTGATGGCTACGGGCATTTTTGTTGCTCGATGACGACCTTTATAGACAATACCAAACGCTCCTTTGCCTATTTGGTTCAGAATTTGATAATTTCCAATCCCTCTTTCCTGATGCTTCGGACCAAAATCAAGAACGCTGCTGTTCAGACTTTTTGGTTCTACCATGCTTCTTTCAAACTTTCCTAACTTTTTGATATTGATATTGATTCAAGAATTCCTTTAAAAATTAAGATCTGGTTTTATTTTGCTAAAGAGTTCCCATTCTCTCGCGATGGAAAGATCTTACTCTCATAATCGTTCAAAAAATGCAGCTCACATTAATAAACCAAAAAGATCACACCTAGATTCATTACACTGGTCCAAAAGCAGCATTCTATGCATTTAATCCATAGCAAAATAGCAAAAAACTAATAGCAATATCGTTACATCAGAATAGCAGGAGATCTGAGTTTGCTTATAGTGAAAAATTATGCATTAGATGGGAAATGAATTTGCTGAAGATTTACTGATGAAAGATTGAAAATCCTTTTTGCATTGTAGATAAGCTATTCTGTCCAGAAGGAGCGATTATCTATATACCTCAACGATCAATATGCATTACTTGATGCCTTTTTAGATTATCAATAATAAAACATAATTTGAATACCGTCTAACTTTAAGATGAACGAGAGGGAGATAAAAGAAGAGAAATAAATTTTATTTGACTTGCATTGCTTTCGGAGTCACTTTTCTAAGAATTGCTTCTTCCAACAACTGCTCTTTGATGTTTATTTCTTCCATACTCATCCCTCCTGAGCGTTTAGAGTTTATTCTCCTGGCTGAGTTGCATTTTTCTTTTAACTCAGCCTTGACACTGGTCAGGAAAAAAAATCCAATTTGCACAAAAAGTACTTGACTTCTTGCAATTGTTATAAAAACTGCTCCTAAGTTATAAGAAGGGTGTGCTTGAAGTTCAAGTAAAATAAAATAAATTAGTTCTGGTGTCCATAATATCAGAATGGTAAGTGGGATCAACAATACGATTCCAAATGTGTCAGCTAGCGTTAAACCCAATTCTCTCCGTAGCTCCCGTAGTTGTTTAAAGGATAGTGTAAATAAGATGAAGCATCCAATGACACAAACTGAGATCGGAAAAACCTTAGTTATCAAAAGATATCTGTTGAGTTTTCTAGCACTTGTAACTATACACATCTCAGCCTCTTCATCCCATTTAATATAGTTTTCAAGCGCACCTAATCCAGAAATAGTGGTTGCAGTTAGTAAACCAACGAGCGCGTAAATTTTGTATGAATGAGTTGAAATGTGCTTCTTGTTCACAACCCTCATTATGTAGTAGGAAGAGCAAACTGACCAAATGCACAGGGACGTAAGACCAAAGTCTTCAACAATACCTTGTAATTGGCAAGAGAGCTGTGAATCTGCAAAATCTCCGATTGGGATAGAATAAATCACGCCTGAAATGAGTGCTGAAACTGTAAGCTTTCCACTGATATCGCCTTGCATGCGGAGCCAGAAAAACACGCCAATGGAAATTGTTCCGAGAACCAGCGCCAAAAGTTGAATGATGAATGAACTAATCGCAATCGCCTCAAGAAAATCCATCCCGAGCTGAATATTTAGTTTTATTCACTGAAATTTTGCCGATTAAAATAGACCGATAAATTAGTACATCAAGCAATAAAATAACAATTTTTTTAAACTTGTCAGAGGAGCAGGAACTCAAATAAAATCAAAATAAAAGCACTCTCTGGTTTAAAAGGTAAAATGATGTTTTGATATTCAGAATTTGATAACAAACGAGTAACTTAAGTTTTCACAAGCATATCCAGCAAAAATTCAGCTGAAAAGCTCCTTTATGAAATAGCTATTGTATGTGAGTTTATTAAATAAAATGGAGATGTATTAGTTATTATTGAGTTTCTTGTTCTCAATTAGAACTTGAATGTTCTTTTCTTGGCATTGAGATCTTCAGAGAGCTTCTTTGAAGCCTTTTTGGGTTTGGGTTTGGCATGAATTCGGCGATAATCTTCAAGCAATTTACAAAACTCTTGTTTTGCTGACTTTCGAATGAATCTCATGTATTTGTCGAAATCATCATAGGATTTTGCTTCACATCTTTTTAAGAAAAGATTCAAAGATTTGCTATACTGCTCACGCAACACTTCAGGTTTGAGAATATTTGGTGTTTTTTCAAAAATTTTATAAAGAATTTTCCGATAGTGGTTCATAAGGTAGTTTATTTCTTCGTCTTTTTTCACGTTCTGCTTCAACGCCAGTTTAGGAGCATTTCCATCATTCTTCTCACGCTGCTCGAGTGTTGAATTCTTCGCTGATAGAGGTTGCTGCGATGAAGCTCTATTCAGTTCGGGAGCTTCAGCAGAAAGATTTAAAGATTTCGTCTGATGATCAACAAAACTAGCTGAGCGATTGTTTCGAGGTGTCATAGAAATGGTCGGACGACGCTTTTTTGCTGCTTTCAAATTGCTTTGACCCTCAGAATTAATCATGTCGGTGTCCAAGGCAAGTTTTGCACCTTTAGTATCACCTTTCTTCTCGCTCTTCTTGTCATCATTTGTTCCTTCCTTCTTTTCATCTTTGCTAGCTTCCTTTTTTACAGGAGGCCCGTTTATCTTTATCAATGGCAGTGAGAAAGTCACTTTGGGAGTCGGAGAGACGCTTTTCCTTTCTTCCTTCGCGACAACGGCTAGTTCTTCCTGAGTATTCTGCTTAGTATCTGCAAGTATCGTACTAATCTGGGGACTGATTTGTACTAATGTTTGCTCTCCCAACCGAGAGCTTATCTTTGAATCTGCCTCTAAGGTAATTAGTGTACTAATGCTGTTTGTTGTGTTCTCTTCTTTCTTTGAATTCAGGTTATCGTCTTTAGACAGAGTCTCAGTAATATGAACAGAGCGATCTTGCAAACTATCTTGAGTTATGGTCGTTTCCTTCTCTTTATTTTTAGTCTCTTGCATTGAGACGTTTACTTGCTCATTTTGCTGCTCGATAATCTTCCACAACTTGCTTACAGAGCTCCCACTATCTTTTTTAAACCAAGTAGCATCTGCTCTTCCAAAAGTTTTGCCAAATTTAGAAGACCTTTTGTTCAGTATGTGCTCTCGAGACGAAGCAAGCATTTTATCAATATAGCTCGAAGTTCTCCTTTCTGCACTTTGTGGGTCCTTTGCTGTCTGCCCTTCGCTTGGTTCTTTAGAAACAGTCTGAGAGCTATTTATGTAAGATATGATTGGACTTCTTGTGGTTTGGGTATTTGGATTCTCCACAGTTTTCGAGTCTGAATTCTCAGGAGGTTGTATTTGTTCCACTGGTTTATTCGTCACTGAGATATTGAATTCAGATATCGAGTGCCTTTGAGGTACAGTTTCAGTTTTGTTTAGAGAGATGTTGTTGTCTTGAGATTTTCGTGGCAGGGTTTCCAGAGAGAGAGTTTTCGGATCAAGAGTGCTGTTTCTACTTCTTGCAGCATCAACAACTCTTACAGAATCTGAAACCATACTACCATCAACAACCCGCATTGTTCCGGCTCTTTTTTTCGAGTTTCTTCGAATTGGTGATCTATCGAATTTGCCCACTAATGACACTGCGCTATCCTCGGATCCACTGCTGTCTGACTCAGGAAGGTTCATAACCGATGAAAAATCTTCTGATATCCATCTGCTTCGGTTGTCAGGAACTGAAGACTCAAATTGCTTTCTATTAGTAACATCCTTTTCTGATGATATTGGATTGTCATCAGAGCGATCGATTTTCATAGAAAAATCATCATCAGATTTGCGAAGATTCTGAAAGAGACTAATGAAATTGCTCTCTTCCAAAGTGGGGCTACCTTCTTGTATTTCTTCATCATAATACTGACCATCGAGCTCATTTTCTTCTGTTGGTAACGTCCCATTAGTTGACCTCACAGTGTCTCGAGCTGTGCTCATCCCTCCGTAGTCCCTGTGAGAGAGCCTCGGAATATTCATGTCATTCATATTACGATGAGTACCTCCACCCGCCGCAGCTGTTCTTGAATCAAATGAGGATTGCCTCAGATCTGACAAATGATCGGAATTTTGGCGGTTGTTAATGGAATTTATTTCTGCGACTTGAGCCTGTGGAATCTGTTGATTCGCGTTTTCAGCACTTAGCAGGGTTGCAAAAAGTTTCAATTTTTGCTCAAAAGGGTCGTTTTCATCAAAATCATATTTTGGTTTACTCAACCATTCAAGCATCTTGCTTTTCATGAACTCTATCTCAGGCTTCTCTTGCTGATTTTCAGCAGAGCGTTGTTTTTCTGCTGAATTATTTTGCAATTCTTCATGCTTTCCAGGTTCCTCCTCTGATGTTTTCTTTTCCTCCATATTTTTGAGCACATTTTCAGTCAAACTGTTGAGGGCATTTTGAGTCAACGTTTCTAAGGCGGTCTTTTTTCTCGATTGTCTTTTCTTCGATTTAGATTTTTTGCGTTCTTTCTTCTTCTCATTTTCCTCCTTAGAATTCACGATTTCCTCTGTTGGTTGTGGTTTGTCTGAGCTCTCTTGACCTTGGGGATCGGGAATTCCATGATCCTTATTGAATTGTTTCAAAAGCATTTCAGCCCATGGATCACCATCATCCCCAGCTGCAATCTTGTACAGTTCAGTTGAAAGATTATTTTCTTCTTCTGGCTTCTCTTTCTCTTGGTTTTCCTTGGAGTTTTCACTCTCTTCATCACTATCAGATTCATCTGCGCTGTCATTCTCGCTGTTGCTTGTATTGTTGGCTATTTCACCTTCATCGTACGTTTGTATTGCCGGTTTCAGTTCTGACAAAATTTGAAGAGCGTCTTCAGATTTGCCATTTTGTCCTTGCTCAACAGCCAAGTTATCATTAGAAAATATCTTTGGGTCGTCTGGAGTGAAGAGACCGTCTTTTAGAAGTGGTGATTGCTCTTGATCATCAATTTGTGCATCAGGTGCATCTAAATTATCGTGTAAACTAGGTTCTTCCTTAATATTCATAGCTTCTGGCTGCTCAATAGCTGCTTGGTCCTCGCCAACTTCATTAACAGCTGATTTCTTTTTTTCTTCTTTCAGGAAATTGTCCATCTCATATTTGTTTCTAAGCGGAGATTTCGATAGTCGATCACGAGTAGTTGATTGCTGCTTTTTTAAAATGGAAGTTGGTTTTTTATTGGAATTGAGTCCACTGCCCTTCTTTTTCAAAGATTCGTTTGTTATAGCTGCTACGTCTTTCAAATTAGCCATTCTATTTGTGAGACCACCATAAAACTGTGTATCAGAGTCTGATTGACTTAGGATTGAATGAAATTGTAAAGAGTAAGTGGCACCAGGGACTCCTTCTTTTGCATGTTGAAAATTTGTCGCATAATGATTCGAATTCGCATCGTGATCTGGAACTAACTTTTTCTTCTTCTTTTTTTTCTTCGCTATTTTTGCTTTTGGTTTGCTCTCTTCTCGCAAATCTTGTGTTTCAAACAGTTTCGTCATATTCAATTTGAAAGGAGACCCAGAAACTGATTTTTTAATGATATTACTGGAAGCTGTGCTTTGGTTTGTGTTTTCTTCTCGATCACCAAATTTGAGATCTCTTGCGTCTGCTTTCGTTTCTTGTTGTCTGAAAGTTACAAGATCGTCAGTTTGCATCATTAAATCATCTTCATCATCATTTGCTTCAGTTTTACAGACGATTTTGCTCTCTCCGGCTGCCGTTCCGCCCTCCTTTTTCCTTGAATTGTTGCTTTTCAACCTTTTTGGTTTTCTGTAAGATTCGACACCCCTTTCCATATTTTTCAGGAAGGATTTGCTCGATCGGTATGATTTCTGAATGAATGCTTGATTATCACTACTCTCAGGGCCTCTTGAAGTCAAAGAAACAAGGTTGGAGGTCTTATTCGGAGATAAATGTGTAGCTAAAGGCTTGGATTGCTTGAGATTGCTCTTCGAAGACCCAGACTGCCTCACCGGTGATTCCTTTTTAGTTTTTCCAATGTTTTTTATCTTCACCACAGCAATATATTCACCGTCTTGACAATCCAAAGGATCAAATACAATATCGTTCTCACTAATGAATTTCACAAGCTTCTCCTTATGATCACCTACTTCTTGCTGAAGCTCGATTTCAGGAAGTTTAATTAGCTCTTCGAACGTCAGTGCCTTTTGCTTTGTTCGCCTCAAGCTCATTAAAATTTAGTTCTACGTTTATTAATTCTAATTGTTAGAAAATCTTTTTTCCCACCAAAAGTCAGCAAGAGTTATTATTTCATGAAAGAAGCTCGATTAGGTACTTTATTTACTTTCGAATCATGGCTCAGCTTCATACACAAATTTTCGGATCACACAACAGATGTTTTTTTCAACTTGGTAGCCTCGCTTTTCAGATCTACTGTGCAGTGAAAAGCACAGAAGATTTTCACTGTTAGAGTATTTCGTTATTCGCACTCAAATCCTTCCAGAATTGTGAATAAATCACAATACTAAAAACCGATGTGGTTTTTCAATTCAATTACCAGCAATAGAATAGGAGACTTGATCATGAGAGGTTATTACCAAAATTTTTGCACAAAACGCCCGAAAGGGGTTTCTTCAACTGAAAAGAAATGAAAACTAGGAATAAGCTGGTGTACTTGATATTTCAAAATCAGTTACAATCTACATGCAACAGAAAATATTTGGGATATAAACCAAATTAAAAATCTAATTTTTATCAATATATTTGCTTTGAAAAACAAAGAAAGCGCTTAATGACAGCTCTCAATATACACTATGAATCATAGTCTGAGAAAAAAATTTCGAATTTGTAAAATCAATCCTGACTTTTAGTTTCTCGATCCCTCCTTCTTTTGGGAACGCTGATTAGTTGGGCTCTGCATTTTATTTGAAAAATGAAGACGCAGCTGATTGCATGGGACTGAGGATGAGCATCTTTTTGGAGAGCAAACTTGAGAATTCATTCGAACGCGAAGGCGTGGTCCCCCTCTTGATACCGGTGACAGTAACTGAGGTGGCTCTGGAATTGTGTTTATTATTTTTGGATAATACCGATAAATTATTATTATTAGATAATATCGAGATATTATTATCATCTTCGGGTCGCCCTGATAAAATCTCTTTTAGCTTAAAAACACTACACAATTTTTGAATCTTTTCACTTTCAGTCATTCTATCATATTCTTCTTGCTTCTTCTTGAAAGCTGACTCATGCTCTTTCATGTCTTTCTTTTTTTGAAGTTCGAATCTATCTTCCATCATCTTTTTCCTCGTTGCCCAATGACTTCGAGAGGGAGCAAGAAAAGACATCAGATTGATACCATTCTCCTCATTGCTCTCTTTATTTTGGCTTTGAGCATTCATATTTTGGAATCCTGCACTTGACAAACAGTTGTTGAATGATCTTCCACGAATATTATTAGCAACTTTGGATGTGGTTTCCATTCTCCTATTAATTGCCTTCTCTTTGTGACAGAAAGGTTCAAATTTTTTATCAAAGGCTATTCTTTCATGCTGTATTGTGGGTATAAGATGAATGCTCTGAATCCGTTGGAGCCGATTCTTTTCTATACCTGATTCTAATCGTTCCTCCTGAATTGCAGTGTCATCTCCTTCGGATGGGTCCATTTGCTTAAGAAGATTAATTAGCTGTGATTTATTCTTTGAGTGCGTCGGTTTTCGAGCTTGATAATTGATTTTATTTGGCAAGGTTTTCATTGTTTGAATCAATGGAGATACTGACGCTCCGAGTACTGGGTCCAATACTTTGGTTTTTCGATTGAATGGATCAGTTGACTGATTTAAAAGAGAACTATTAGCGGGTGCCAGTAATATTGAGTCTATCGATTTATCAAGATGAGTGGGCGTGCTGAAGGATTGTGTTAGTTTCATATTGCTACTCATCATTCGCGGCAATTGTTTTGGTTCTTTCATCTCACCAGCCCATTGTTTTTCAGTTGCTTCTAACTCATGCTTTAGCCACTGAAAAATTAATTGCTCAGTTTTCGTTTTTTTCAATAGGATCATTTGCTCAACTCTTTCTCTTGTTTCTTCATCGGCCAGCAGCGACAAAAATTGCTATCATTTTCACGTGTAAAACAGATATTTCTAGCTGTGACATAATGATACCTTATGAGCAATTTCAAAAATTGAAGCGCTGGACGAGACTACAGTTGCTGTTTTCAATCTTCCTTGATGACTCAATATCTCTTCAAAACCAAAAACTTGGCCTTCTCCGAGCATTTCAATCTAATCAGGACTCATTAAAGAAATTTAATAGCAAGGCGAATTAACTCTAATTTGTTTAAATTCTGCTGCTGATTTCTTTTGTAATCTATGATGATTTGGATTTTTCAATAGGGTCAATCCCTCTTTAAATTTTCTGCTTTCAGTAAGATCAATGCATTGAGTAATCTACATATTTGATTAGAATAATTAATTCTGTTAAAAAGAAAGGAAATCTCTCACCTCTACTTCTCCATGTTTGATAACGTAAAGGAAAGCTGGTTTGTCTCCTTGCTTATAGAAGACATGCCCTCTTGGATAGACTTTCTTGGTCAATTGTAGATAAATATTACTGAGCTCATGCTTTGGAAGATGGGAAAACAGATTGTTAGTTCGGAGTATCTGAAGGTTTTCTGCGTCTCGCTTTTCAAAAATTTTGACTAGAGTGACGATTACTTGGAATTTTCTACGTCTTTGCTTACATAATAAATTGTTATAATCCGCTCGCTTCAACGTGCAGAAAATAGTGTTTTCCTTGCAGACCACCGTTGCAGTGCTAATTAACAGTTAAAAGGCATTCATCAATTTTATTATAAACCGTTTTGTACGATTCTGCAAGGCGATCTCCCCAAATGATTCTCCATATTTCAAAGTTTTGCTGATGAAAAAATTGGGATAAAATTCCAGTAGTTTTTGACGTTTCTGTTCTTCGGTGTCACCCTCGCCAAATATATAATCATTATCTAAGGTGATAGAACCTCTAAATGCTTCATCATCTAAGAAACATATAACATTAATTGAGAGGAGATTTGTAATACTTTGTAAATCAATCGAGGGAGCATGACGTTTTCGCACTATATTCCCTTGATCGAGCAGATTTGTACCTTGGATAAGATGCTTAGCAAAATTGTTGTAGAGTTCTGCTTACGAAGGTCATTAAAATCGGGTTTGGTAGTGCCAACTGTGAAGTGATGGGTCGTTTTGCCTCTCTCTTGTTGCTTGATTTCTTCATGAGACGCCGGAAGGGATTCTATTTTCTTCTCAAGCAGAATATACACCTCTCCTCTGATAATAATATAGAATTCATCTCCCCAATCCCCTACAAAATGCGTTTTTTCAGTATTTTCTAAGGCTTGCTTGTATCACCTGCTTCGAAAAGTTTTTCTCCAGCTTTGCAATGCTTTACATTCAATTTGCTAAATAAACGAAGTGATTGCTCCTCTCCTAATTGCTGCTCAATCTTCTCAAAAAACTTGACATTAGAGAAAGCTTCTCGCAGAAATTTAAGCTCTTCTAAGGTGCGCATTTTGGACTCTTGTTTCAAGATAGATAGCAGTATCTAATGCTGTTAGAGTCGACATCAAGTGCTGAAAGTTACATCAAATTGAAACTTTGAAGCATAAACATCAATGAGTTTGTCAAGCATGCCTGCAGAGAAGAGCGTAGGCTTATAAACAGTTCCTCTTCTTTGATGTCTGACCGCTTCCTTTTTGTCTTCACTCTGCTTTAGCGGAGAAAGTCCAAGCATTGCTGTATAATTCTTCTGACTGTTAGCTCGGAACAGTTCTCTCAATATTTCATTTGCTTCTGGCTGTTCAGTGCTTATATGTTGAAGTTTTGGACGACTCGGGCGATTCTGTGGGGTGTCCTCTTGACCAGGTGAAAGAAACTCCATTGTTTATTGAGAAATAAACGTTTAATCTTTAATTGATGTTGATGCTTTTCAAATCTCTATCCAAATATAATATTGCGGACTTTGCTTCTCTTTTGCAAGAATCATATTCTTTATTATTCAACGTGCTTTCCGCAGATGTTTTGGAATTCTATTGTGAAAATTTTGTCTTGACTTGATTATAGAAATTGGTAATCAATTTATGTGCAAAAAGCCAATCTGAAATAATAATAATTAAATAATCGAAAACTTGAAAATATAAGAAATTTAAAAAATGGTATGTGTGTATATATAGATTCAATCCAGGGTAAAATTATCGTAAATTATCTGCTTTTTTTGAGCGTAAAGGTGTTAATGTTTTGAAAAAATTTTCTGTGAGAAGAGTATATTAGCATCCTTTTATCGAAATTGAATTTTGGTCTGAGGTATATGAGAGAATAGCAGTTTTTCTGCCTTCAATCATGCCTGGTTTGTTTTATCAGCAAATATTCTTCTCGCTTCAACATTGCAAGCTTATTTCAAAATTTTGTGAAAGTTAAACCAGAAGAACGAGCTTTGCATTTAACTTTCAGTCTCTTTGAAAAATCTGACAAAAATTTGAGGAGTCCAATTATTTTCTCTGACTAATAATTTGCAACATCAGTCACAAACTATGGCGAATAGAATCTGTACTCTGATTAATAGTAGTTGGCACTATCTCTTTGTACTTAACACACAAAGAATTACTATCAATAGAAATTTATACATATAAACTTTTATTTTGCTTCTAATTAGTAAAATCAGTCGTATCATCTATTTCAGTTCGAATTGCTTAATCAAATTTAAGTCACTGAAAGACTCCAGTCCATAAAAAGTTTGCACTCTAGTCTCCCTAGCAATATGAGTTAATAGCTAGATAGCTTTCCTCAGCGATTAAAAAAACACGGTGCAATGATAGAATCAAATAGGAAAACAAGTTAATATAGTATGTTGCTATCTAAATGAATATAGTCAACATGCTAAATAGAATGATGGAGATTGACTAAATCAGCAATATACCAGCTAAAAGTTAGTTGGTGATCTATTTTTTAAATATATCTTCAAAGTCAATGATTATCGTGTTTTAAGAATTTCTTTCATCAATCTATGAAAACCAAACTAGCAATATTCTCTCTTCAAGTTTATTTTTAGACGACTATACTATGCAGAGCACAGCTGGGTTTAATTAATCATTTGATGCAAAAATCTATTTTCTTCCAAATAAACACGTTATTGCATATATTGTGAAGACCATGACTAACTTTCAAATTAAGAAAGAGAAAACTGCAAATAAAATTATAGTGCAATCAAAAAAAAGCAAATGTTGCTTTAGTGGCACCATTCTACAGCCCAAACGCGTCTTTACCGAAAGATACATATGCTATAATATTTCAGGTGCCAAAATTAATCCAAGGCTCAATCGTGTAGAAAATACAACTAAAATACGAACAAGTCTAAATCGGAAATTTTCAACAGTTGATATTGCACTATGATCTACACAGGAAGACTCTCCGAATCTGCCTAGAAAAGTTCTAAAACTGAGAAAAAGTTAGGCCTATCAAAATATTGACATAAAATCAATCCAAAGTAAAGAAAACCACCAATTTATTATTCGTCATAAAATTTCAGATTGAGCCAGCATTGGAAAGCTCAATTTTAATTAAAAAAATTTTCTCAGCTAAAGATAGCAGCAAATTTAAAGTAGCACTAAAATGGCAGCACCTCAAATTATTCAACGATTGAGAATGCAGGAGCACAAGCTGCCTCCTGTCGTGGCATGTGACGTTGATGATATTCTCAGAGAGCTTGATGATATCTCGAACAAGAAAAGAAATAGCCAAGGAGATGAGCTTAACGACAATCAGCAGAGCCGCATAGAAAAAGCGATTGCTTCATACAGATGGAAAATGAAATTTGCTGATATTTTTGCTTGCTTGCTAGGGTTCTTTGGCATTTTCATAGCTACCGTGGAGTATGAATACTACTATTCGGATAATGGCAAAGAGCGGTACACGCAGGCATCATTTTCAAATATAATGCGAGCAATGGTCAGCATCTCTACCGCGGTTCTAGTTCTCGTGATGATCATAAGAAATGTCATGGATTTCTACTATCAAAAATTGAAGAACCCTCTCCTCAGTGATACCCCTTTTTACAAATCAACACAACTCACGCTCATCATTATTGAGTTCTTTATTTGTGGAGTACACATGCCTCCAGGATTTGATTATACTTTCGAGGTGAATCAAATGGCAAAAACTTTTATTTACTCTCTGGATATGATTATGCTAAACTGCATGTATTTGAGAGTCTATTTGCTTTTCCGTGGATTTGCAGCAATATCAAAATGGAGAAAGACCCAAGCTGAAAAATGCTGTGAATCTGAATCATGTCAAGCGACGACGACTTTTGCAATGAAAGCCTTCATGAAAGAGGTGCCTTACCCTGCTGTTGGATTTTTAATTTGCTCTACTGTAGTCGTTTTCGGGCTGGTTATTAGAAACTTTGAATACCCCGTTTACTATGAGTGCACATCAGGCTGCCAAGATTGGAGTTTCATATGGAACGGAATGTGGTACTGCATCATCACAATGACTACAGGTAAATTTTTTCATTGTAAAAAAACTTTCTCATTTATTCAAAAAATATTTATATTAGTCGGTTATGGAGACTTCTTTGCTGTCACTCACATGGGAAGATGCATGGCTGTGATTGTTGTGTTCTTGGGAGTCTATCTTTCATCACTTATCATTTTGGCCCTGACAACATCTTCGTCAATGGAACCTAAAGAACAGAATGCATATAACATTGTCTTCAGACTTAAGGCCAAAGAAGATATCAAAAAGAAAGCTGCGACAGTAATTTCTCATGTCGCAAAGATCAATTCTTTGAAGAATAAAATAAAGTCTGGAAGAACTAACGAAGGATTCTTTAAAAAGGAGCTCGCTAATTTGCAGAATCGTCTAACAATTTCACTTGAGGTGTTCACTGAAGCTCGTACATCCCTACAAAAACTAGATATTGGACCTGAGGAGCTCTTGAGACAGCTCAACGAGAAATTTGAGAGGGATTTTGATGATATCAAAAAGATTCTAAAATCGCTTCTTCAAATGGATAAACAGCTGACGCAGATGGAAATTTCAAACCATATCGTGTTCGATGCACTTGTTGAATCAATTAACTACACTAAAGAGTTGAGAAATCAATGGGAGATGGGCAATCAAAAGAAAATTCAATAACGAGTCTTGTCTATTGTAGTTAACTCTTTTTCCTAAATAAATGATGTCTAGACCTACTTAAGCCTGCATAAAAATTCATTTTTGAATGTAAAAATGACATCATTGTTACATCTCAACAATCTCTGTGTTGTAAGAGGCATGAATCTAAATACCATATATTAATAATTCTAAATTCTTTTTCTATTCAGAACCACACAAGTCGTGAATAAATGTTCTAAATGAGAGAATTTATAAAACTTTTCCTTAGTTGTGGATTCGTTCGCTTTTCTAGCCCTTGGCTATCCAATTGGCCACAGTGCTGAGTCTTTTCTAACTTTGGTTGGCTTTTTTCGGAAAGAAAAATCGTTTTCAAGGTCATCAGCGAAATGAGAACTCACTTGCGGGAAGAGAGTCTGGAGTAATACTTCAAGATTTTAAGAGCTCCTCAACTTATTGGCATTTATAATTGAAATTATCTTGATTGTACAAAATTTAAAAAAAAATAACTGAGGCTCGGGCTTTTCAGAAAAGTGATAAACTACTTTTCTCATTAATCTTTCGTTCTGAGAATTTAAATAGTTCATACAAAGGTCAAGAGTTATAAAAATTTGCAAGATAACTAAACATGGAGCAAACTAATCCCAGGTCTCGTGCTTCCGTCTTAGACGGACATCCAGCCGGACCAAATGTGAATAGGAACAAACGCATGTCAATACGAGGTGGCATGAGTGATTTAGCTAACAATCTAGCGGAACGAATTAATGAGCAAAACGGCGCCACACCTCATGATCTAAGCGTAAGATCTGATGCCCCCTTAATATCTGATCAAATGATGTATGGAAATCCTAATGTGCTTCCAGGGCAAGTTTCAGGTAAATGAGATTAATAACAAAAAGTTCTAAATCTCACAAAAAAAAAAAGGAAATGATATGATGGGAGCTCCTCGTCTCAATCCAGTCGAACTCAACAGGAGGATGACAACAAATCTAAATAAGCCTCCAGGCGGACTGTCAGAACGTCGAATGACACGTGATATTCAGTCTGACACGGAACAATTAATTGCTGGTGACCCTAACGCGTTAGGGCAACCCTCAGGAAGCAATATGGGTCGTCGAGCAACGCGAGCAGTCCAATTTGACCCGAGCCAGCAAAATTTTGTAGATCCTCTGGCACAAGGCTTGCCAACAACTACTAATAATTTACAACGTCGAATGACGAAAATGAACCAAGAAGTGCAACAAAATATCGGAGACCCATTCACACAAGATCCCTCAATTGCTTACAACTTAAATCGCCGGATGACCAAGATGAATCAGGAAATGCAACAAGATATTCCTGTCCAAGGACAGCCAACCGCTGATCCAATGGGTCGGAGAGGAACTCGAGGCGTTAATATGGAGTTGATGGGGATGGCCCAAGCGGCAATGCCACTAGACATGATGCAACCTGGGATGATGCAATCCGGAATGCGACCATCTATAATGCAGCCAGGCCCAAGACCTTCGATGATGCAGCAAGGTGGCAGGCCTTCGATGATGCAGCAAGGTGGCAGGCCTTCGATGGTACAGAGTACCAGACCTTCAATGATGATGCAGCCTCATATGCAACCATGGATATCTAATCAGATGATGGATTCATATGAGCATGATGGTGGAATGGCCCATCCCATGGAGACAAACAAGAAATCAAAAAGCAAAGATGATGAGCGTCTCCGTACAACTCTTGAGCATTGCAGAGAGCCAACGAAATTCAGATGCAAGAACTGCAATTATACTGGACTCTCAAAGACAGAATATGAAGCAGGTTGCTATGCTTTTGTGACAATTTGTGTGACCATGGTCTACTGTGCTCCCTTCGCTTATTGCGCTTGTATGCTGACTAAATGGAAAGATGCTTTACAGTATTGTCCAGATTGCGGAAAACTAATCAATAAAGTTGAACCCCCTGATGGAACTTTACCAATTGTGTGCTGCTGGGATATTTGCGAGCTATGCGCGGGTGACGGTGAAAAATAAGCTGAGAAAATAACAGTTTAATAACTACTTTCTGGTTTTATTTGTTATATTAAATTTTTCGGATTGGTCTATGCACTCTTGCCTGGGTGCTCATTTTTTGTGGCCTTGATAACGTTATTGTTATTCTATAACCTAATCGTTATCTAACGCTGTAACGATGGTAATCCCCGTCATAACGTAATTCTTATAGAAATTTGCTCTAAAAAAGAGATTTATCAAATTTACACCAAAATCGGTTACGCTCAATATCTCCAAGATAGCAAATGTTTACATTGCTCTATTTCAAAAAAAAAAAATCATCTGCAAGGCATCTGATGCAAGAATTGTTACGTCGAATGTGTAGGAGAAGATCCACACTCGAAGCGAAGTGGTTTATTCAAGAAGTTATAGAATGTAACAAAATCTTTGTGAAAGAAAGGTTTTCTAAACTAGCGATCAGATATTTAACGTTCAAAAAAAAGTGTGATCTCTCTTAAGAATACTTCGACAACATAGCATTAGGAGAAAACTCATTTCTGAGACCTGGAGACGCATTCCACATCTGTGATATCGAGTTTACGCTCTCTCGAGTGAGAGCGGCAAACAGATTTGGACTCTTGAGGTTCGATAAACTATCAGGAGAACCTCCTATAGCGGGCTTTTGCCCAGAAATGGGCACATAATTCAACAGAGGCGAGCCCTCTGTTGGCCTTTTGGATATCAGTCCCATGAATTCGCCATTCAACCGATTCATATTATCCATCTCCATTAGATGCTGGAGCAGATGTGGACTATACACGTCAAGTTGTGACCCACTATTATTGAAAATTGGACTAGTGTAAAGTGGATCTCTCCCTTGTTGCTGTGGTGGCTGCTGCGTTGTCTTCTTCCCACTGCTAAAGTACTGCTGGTAGTTATCTTTTGTTATATTGTTCATGAGATATAGGTCATTGCTCTCGAGATCTACAACGGCTAAAAATAGTTTCCCGGAGCTCTTCTGGACCAGTGCCTCTGGGTTCAATTCGGTTGCACTTTTTTCTTTCAATTGGTGATATTTGACATCATTACCATTATTTTGCAGATGTTGCTGTTCAACTATCATATTGCCGTTTTGAGTATCGACAGTCTGTGGATTTTCTTCAACAACATTCTCTTTAATCGCCTCAAGTGTAGTCGATTGATGAACGCTCTTATAAAATGGATTATTCGAATTTTTTAACAGCGTCGCTGGGCTGCCTTTGTCTCCAACATTGAATGGGGCGTTATTTAAAATATTCTGTGAGTTTGGACTATAAGCGTTATTAGAATTTCCGAGTAAATTAAATGGAATCTGTCCATACAGATTTGAATGAGTGCCTAAATTATTTTGTGGGCTCACGTTTTGATTGTAGTACATTGAATTTAGTTGGTTTTGAACGAGTGTCTGTGAGAAAGGTTGGTTCGATTGGCTAAGATAAAAGTTACCCAGATTGATTGGATTTTGTCCTATTCCCGTGGAGCTTGCATTGAATAGCCCACTTTGGAGCTGATTGTCAGTCAGATTCGCATTCGATCCGAGTGAAAATTGCTGGAATTGTTGTAAGATAGAATTATTAGGGGGAGTTGTTGTCGTTGTTTGCTGATTGTGGCCAAATCCGCCTCGGTGTAAGTTGTGTGAATTCGGAGAGTATGAACCGTGGGAGAGATTCGAATGTCGCAAAATTGACGCTAGTCCTTCATTTGTTCTATTATCAACGTTCGAATGCGGATTTGTAAAGCTATTGGATTGCTCCTGTTGGACAATGTCTTTTAACAGGTTCTTTTTCTTTGTAATCTCTTGCTCAGAAGATCCAACCCTACTCATGCTATGGACTCTCCTATGGCTTGATTCATTGTAGCTAAGATCTGAATTTCCAAAGCTTCCATATTTTGTAGAGCTTCGAGGCTCTGAATCGAAGCTGCTGTTACTGTTCGATCTCGAGTGATTTGCGAGCAGCGCATTCACAGATCCATTCGATAAGGTTTTGTTGCGACTGCGAGGTCTCCGGCCAATCTTACTCCCTCCAGTAAAATCAGTTCTGGTCCCACGTTTTTCGGAGAATGCTTCTGATTCGGTGCTTAACGCATTTGAATCTGAACTGTGCTGTGAGTCGAGGTTGGAGAGATTTGAAGCTGATGCTTTCAATTTCTCGATTTCTGCCTGGACATTGATTCCTTTCGAGTGCAACACCATATACGCAATCCTTTGTTCCCAAATAGCCTCTTCTTCTGGAGTCGGACCAAGCCTGAGGTTCGAAAACATTACATCAGCTTTAAATTTTTTCATGATGCTGTTATATCTATTTTTTATCGCATTTTCAGTTCTGTTTTCGATAAGTTTAGCGATCTCGGACCACTTCTTCCCTGTCACAAGAAAAATCTTGAGTAACTCGAGGTCTTGCTTATCATTCCAGCCTCCTCTGTTAATAGATGGATCTAAATGATTTGCCCACCGCTCTCGGCACTGTTTTCCTGTGCGGACAATGCTTGCAGGACAGTATTTATTCACTTCCGCTGCGATGTCTCTCCAGGCTCGGTCACCAATGCCATCTTTGAGTAGTTCTTTGAGTACTTCGTCTTCTTTGGCTGTCCAAGGGGCTTTCGACAAGTTAATTTTCAAAAGACTTGTCCATCTGATCCTGATCGCGTCAGCTTTCTTTCCTGGAAAGATCGAAGCAAGACCCTTCCAACCTTCTTCGCTCTATTTTACAAAATGTTAGTTAGTTATTAATTAACTTAAAAATGCATTACCAAAGAGCAGTAATCTTCATTGTGGGTATGGCAGAAGTAAGCCATCAATGAAATCAATAAAAACGTTTCGTCTTCGCTCCAGTTCTTGCGACTTAGTCTGGTTGCTGAATTCTGCTTTTTAACGATACCTTCAAAAACTTCCATAAGCCTATTGCCGACGAGAAATTCTTCCGCTTTGAATGTAATGTTTTTTTTGATTTCGTTAAAAATGGGCTCCACTTCTCGGGGGTTAGGGAGCTTTTTGTAAAATGCATAAAATCGTTCTCTCACCGCTGAGAGGAGCTGCGCTTGTTGAAGGCGCTCACTTTCTCCGATCACTTGGCTATCTAAGGACATAGTTTCGGCTTCTGCTTTTAGATTAATTTTCGCTGCAGCATTTGCCTCGTCAAGACGAACTATAATTTATAAATGAAATTGATGGCATTCTCAGAAAGAGTGGATTATGATGATGATATACTCTCTTTGTAAGCTGGACTTCGGAGGTCTGGCTCTTCTTCCATCATGCTTGATGTATGCTCTTTAAGGTTCATTTTACTAATGTCTAATTAGCCAATGTTACTTTTTAATAACCTGTAAAATAATTCGCAATCAGCTTTATTTTCAATTATTCGACATCGCTACGTTTAACAGGAAAAAAATATAGTTATCGCTGGCAAAATATAAATAATTATTCTACTTTTCAAAGTTCGAGAGAGTCTTATGCGAACTTTACTTACTATTCAACCTTCTTTTGAATTCTCTAGAATAGGTCAAGTCCTCCTTTGGAGTTGATTCATTACAATCCATTTTTCTTTTAATTACTGTCCTTGAAAGAATAGATAGTCCTAAATATGAATAAAAGGACCCTCTTGAATTTGTTAACAATCAGAATCGACTCTCACATGCGGGAATTCTTCGTCAATGAAGTTATTGAGCTTGACAGTCTTATGAATGAGCCAACCCAGCAACTTCATTATTTTCTTTCGCTGCTTATTTAAATTTTTGGGTATCTAAAACCAAGAATACACAAACACCGCATGTTTTTGAATACTTTTCTATGAAGGATTATGCAGAACGGCAGAACTATTTGCAAACAGCACTCTTTTTTTTCATAAGTAGCGAAAAATATTTTGAAAAGCTTGCTAAAAAACTAACTAGGCCTAATCGAAGAGATCAAATTATTTGAATCTCTCTCTCTCATTTGATTTTTTCTATGGAAAAAATAACAGTTAACCATAGATTTGAAAAATAGAATTACTTTTGTTCTTCAAGATCTCTGCTTTTACAAAGTTGTCTTGAAGTGTGCTTTGCTGGGTCATGGTCAACGTACTGAATAATTCTTTGCCTTCATTGGGGAAGTTTTGAGTCATTGCTATTTTTGTAACAGATTAAGATGGTCACAAAAGCATGATCGTTTGTACTTTGCAAACAGCTCTTCAAGTATAAAACATCACATACGTCTTCTAATGGAGATTCATAATACATCTCAGTTGCATCACCCCACTTGTACTGTATGAAAAATGAGTTAGCGTTCCCTATCTTAAATAATTAATTCATACCATCTCATCGTCATCTTCTTCATCATCGCCTTCTTCCTCAAAATCTTTGTCATTTCCATTTTGTTCTGAGCTTTCCTATGAAAATAAGTCCTTTTAGAAAAACCTTCATTAAAAAATATTGAACTTCATCATATTCTGGTCTTGCAGACAACGATTTTGTTGATAATTCGAGAAGTATGATGAGTATCTTTGGCAAGATTTCTCGTATAGACTTTAGAGATATGCAAAAAAATTTTTATAATGGCGAAGCTGGGGAGAAAAGTACCTGTGGAAGGTTGTAAGGATTTATCTTGAAAAGGGTACCAAGTCCGAAAATGACTCGTTTGATTTCCAATTCCGATTTTAGATAGGTACTCATGTCTAGGATGGATTTTACTACCAGATCAAGCACGTTTTCCTTGATATAATATCCGACCACTTCTTCAGGGTTATACCACAAGCTTATCGTTAACTATATTTAATAAGTAAGGAATTAGGTGGTTCATGTAGAAGTTTTTTGTACAATTTGGGTCAAAACTCTTCGGAGTCGTCTTTGTTTTTGAACTCTCTCCATTTTCAAAATCAGCAGACATCTTTGGATGATTGGGACGAGTGCATTATCAATCAATCCTTGGCAATTTTCAATAATGCAGTAGTACAACGTGGTCATGTAGTATACTCCGTCATCGTCTTCCAAATGCCTTTTATTGAGTTCGTAGATGTTGTCAATGCTTTTCACCAGGAGATCAATGAATGAGAGTCCGAAGCCAGGCTCTTTTTCTTGAAGGAAGACTAATTTTCCCTTTGAGATGTAATTTTGGAAAGCTCCAACCATCTGCTCAATATACTCAGATCCCCAATCAACGTCTTTAGGATTCACGTGTTGGGCTAACGCATCAGGAGTATCGTAGATGAATGATACATCATTTGGATATCCTGACAGCATATAGTTCAGAAGGATAAAATGTTTCCAAAGTTTTGGAGGTATTTCATTGAAATTGTAGAGGTACTCGGTGAGCAATTCTGTTGCCTCTTCTGTAAAGGCACCTCCTTTTGGAACTAACGCGAAGTCGAATACTGGTACTAAGATATCAAGAGCTTTGATGTACGCTTCTTGGTTCAGATTAAGAGAGAGGATCTTCTTAGCTGCGATAAGACATTCACCTGCAGCTAGTTTTGTATCATCATTATCATTATCATCGTCGTTTAGGGCGCTGTAGCTAAAGAAGGTGTCAGCAAGCTTTTCGATCAACTCAATGGCAAAAGGCGTGATTTCGCTTTTATATTTCTCGATAAGACTCTTTATGATATTAAATTGTTAAACCTAGCTCATTTTAAAAACTCGTTTACTTGAAGAGACCCAACAACATTCTCATCATCGATTTCCTCCATAATTTTAAGGAATATTTTAACAATATCTTTGATGTGTGGTCTCAGCGTCTCAGCAGCGATTTTCTGTTCGATTAAATACTGGAGAGAGGCGGCTGCCTATAAGTGTGAGAGAAGTTTAGGGAAAAATCAAATGAAATGAAAAATTACATAAACTCTGACTGGAAGGTCTTTATCAGTAAGACATTTGTAGATTCCTTCGGTCGCAAGAAGGACATTTTGATTATTTTGGAACTTGATACGTCCATATGTGCCGAACATTTTGCAAGCACAAGCTCGGAAGAAACCACTAGAGTTGTTGAAGTAGGGGATAACAAATTTCACAAGGAATGTTTCCATTTCATTTTGAATGGCTTTAACCTCAGCAATTTGATCCTCAAGGATATCAATGCAATGAAGAATAGCTTCAACTTCTAAGTCATCCACCTTCTGCATTGTGCGAGGATTGACTCCTTTTTCGAGTACTGCAAGAGCAAATTGCATAAATTTAAACAAATAGCGAGTTTTGTCTGGCGCTGTAAGTTTGCAGATCAATGCGACGTTATCGAGACCTTGATGCTTCAGATCCTTTGCAACGTGCGAAAAATCTTCTTGCCGATGAATGAACTCAGCAGGATCGAACTTCCAATTATGCAAATCAATCAAGCTGAGATTGACCATAGGTAAAAACACATCGAACAAAAGTTCCTCCAAATGCTCGTTCAGCAATGATAAGAAATCAACATTTGCCATGCCATAATAGCAGTATTTGGCAGCATAAAAGGTGTATTTCTGAGCGACGAATGTTGTCTTTCTTTTTAAGAGGCCAAGAATAAATATCTTGAGGAAGGGCACAAGATAGTCCACTCTGATTTTTTGAGCGTATGGCTTATCGGATGAGGTGACTGTTTTATCATTTCCAAACTTCTGGATAAAACGCATGAGAATTTGTCCACACCATTTCTTATTGCTCCAGTACACATTCTTATCTCTCTTGAGAAGCTCTTCGTGAGTAGTGATTGGTGTTTGAACCTCAGCCGGAACTTCTGAATCACATATTTTGGCCATGGCAAGCATCCATTTCTTCAAACTCGTGTCCTTTTCTTTGAAATAGAGAGGTACTTCAATCTGTAGCGAAAGAGTTAACGCAAATAAAATGCAAAAAAATACATTGATGCAGGCGAAAACCGTTTTCAAGATTATCTTGATAATTTCTGCAGCTAGAGGTACACTGTAATTATTGATTGATTGCTCCAAAATAGCTTCAACAAGTTCGAAACTATTCTCAACCACATCATTCAGTGGTTTTCTACCAGCATCAGTTTGGTACTCAAAGGCTTTTATCTAAAAGAAGAATTTCGAATGAGTCCATGATTCATATTATATCAGAAAATAATACCAAGCAATTCAACGCAAGCAACGTACCGTAAGTCGCCTGTGGATTATCTTGCTTTTGGAGATTTGCAATCATAGCTGGGAAAACATCACTCCAGATCTTCGGGAAATCATAGATGGCTACTTTGACGAGACAAACTTGTAGTTGGGAGCTAAAAGGACGATGTTTAAGATCTTTCAAATTAATGGTTTAGCTACTAAAGTTGCTTGGACTCTGCAACAAGAATCATCGCTTCCAAGATATTTTTTCTGAGAATGTCTCGATCTTCGCTGTCAATGAGGTCTTTGTCTTTACCTGTCCATCTTTCTTGGACAAGACGAGCTAGATGAACCGCAGCAGCCAGTCTGATATTAAATTCCAGCTAGCAACACAAAAATATTAGTCAAATCGGAGTGTCACTAAGTATTTCTCACTTTTGCATTGACTAAAGTTTGAAGTAGGCATGGTATGAATGATTTCTGTTCTGCTGCCTAGAAAATCAGCTTTTATTGAAAGTTTCTGTCAAGAAAATACCTTTTTCAGAAATGCTGTGGCCTCGTTGATCTGATTTTGCAAAGGATTCAATGTCAATGCAAAAGCTTTTTGGATGTCTTCAATGCTGAACTGCATGTTAGTGTTTTGTAAAATTATTGCTTATGTTTTATATGCTAAAAAAGGAGTTTATCTAGACAAATTATTGATTTCATCTGAGAGTCGAGTTTCGGCTATTAAGAAGACCGGAAAAACTAAATTGAGACACAATAATAGATAATTGCTAGGTTCGGCAAATATTAAGAGGCTCATAAGTTCCTAAAGAATGCAGTTCGTCCTTTTACTGCGTCATTTTCCTTGAAGTCTAAATTTCAGTGAGAAAAAAGCATGCCCGATGAAAAGTGAGGATTGCGTCTCAATTGCTTAGTGATCTGCGTTATTAAGAGACATATCTCCGATAAATATCAAAATCTGATTGAAATGGATGACAGAGTTTGATAAATACTACAGAGGATTTTTTTTTTTTGAAGCTTATTGATATCAGTAAAACCAAAGTCAGACACTGCTTCCATAGCTCTTCTACAATTTTCGTTCAGCAAACCCAACCGATAAATAAAGTCCTTAATATAAAATGCGTAATATTACTAGTCGCATATACATCAGCATCCAGTTTGAGCGAGCCAATATCACCAGTGTTCGAAAAAATTTCATTACCAGTGCAAGAAGGGTATTTTGTTGTGGGAGATTCGATTTTTCTTTTCCTAAAATCATTGTGGTAAACTGAACAATTGCTTTAGAACCAAAATGGCTTCGCTCTTCAATTATAGTATGGGATTATTCAAATTAGACCATGAGTGCAATAATACATAACAATGCCTGTGAAATTTCATCGAGAAATCGATTGAACAAATCATTCCTCGGATATTTAATTAGTTACTCAAGTAAATTCCAACAATAAGCGCTTATTTACAAGAAGTACTGGTTGAAGTCAACCAGAATGGAAAATATTTTATCAATTTTATATTATTTCATGGTTGGCTATCAGGAACTATCTCGGTTAAGAAGCTCTGGATTTTGAAAAGGAGGGCTTTAATCGAGGCCCAGCTATCTATAAAAGTGACATTTCGATCTTCTTGAAGCATTTTTTCTATGATTGAATGATCATAATTTTGTCCAAGTGCATCGTAGTTCGCTTTTAACAGTAGCTCTATGGTTTGCAGCGTTTTGTTCTGATATGAAATAGATTTTTTCCTAAAGTAGAAGTTGAAGATCGTCAAAATTGGAGAAAAGTGTTCGTACCATTTTGCGTCCATGTCGACCTTCTCTTTAAGTGTCCGAAAATCAGTGATTAAATTTCTCTAGAGGAGAATATAATTATCAGCTAAGTAAGAGAGAACAAAATTGACTATCTGTTCAATGTCTTCAAAGTTTAAATGAGTATTTGGATTGAGTTTATGGGTTAACTTGTGTGTGTTTCCATTCATCACATTAAAAACAAAAAGGTCTTTTGGGGTCCCATTTTTCTTCTGCTCAGCACCATATGGACCTTGAAAAAACAAAAAACGTGTTTATTGATGCCAGAAAGATTGGTCTTACTAATAATGACTCCAAGGTATGTTCTATCCTTAAAAAGTTTTTGAAGGTGGAAATGGTTGTCTTGATCAATATGTGAAGGAGTTGGCTAGCATATTGAATCAGTATGTCATTTTAAATCGTAGGTAATACTTCAAAAGTTGGATGACTATGGTACCAGCCTAATCAAGAATTAATTCTGGAAGTAAGGAAAATAGGTGGTTACCTAGATTCATAAGATCTTTCTTTTGTATCTTGTTATTTGCCTCAAGCCTGGATTAGGATAAGGGTTACGAATGAACAAGGTTTCTTTACTGGGATTCTGGATCCATCTCAACGTTATCTTTCCCTGTTGAAAGATGCTTGCATGGAAATGCTTCTTCAATAAAAACTTGAAAATGATTGTTAATGACTCAAACCTACACAAGACCTATACCTTGGTTTCCTTCGAGCCGTCCAGCGAGTAAACCGATAATCTCACATTTAGAGAGATGAGCATGCAAATTCATGATTAGTAGAGCCCTTTAAAACCGTTAGCAAATTAAACACAATTTCTATAATTATTACTTCGCAGAAATATGGACTTTAATCGATTGTATACTGTCTTTCTTGTACTCCACGAATGTTAATCCAACTTTGTTCCTATGATTTAGTTTATTCAAGATCAGCAAAAATGCTCGATGTTTTGTACAAATCATAATTGTAGTTGATTCTGGCATTGGGGTCTCTCTTTCGCAAGATACGAGTAGGAATCTCTTTGTTATCAGGTACACTCTCGTTACTCTTGATAACAACCTCCTTGCTCTTGGTGATGGCTTCCTCTTTGGAAATTTTAATTTTTTTGGTAGGACTAGACCCAACAAATCCCTGATTTAATTGTCTCTGTTGATTTCTTGTCACAATCCGATCATGTGGTTGGCTGCTGATGATGTTTGAGCTCGCTGTTGGCAGTACTGATGTTTTCCTTAAGCTTCTGGCTCTATCGTCCTTAGGTTTGTTGCTATTTAGAGTTTCTTGTTCATTTTCCTGTCTATGAGACTTTCGGCTCGGTACAAGCAAATGAATTTTTCTCTTTTTTTTCTTATTTTTCGATTGAGCTTTCTTTTTGATTTTGAGCTTGAGAGAGCTACTCTGAGAGTTCTCTAGAGCAGTGAGAGGCTGCTTCTCACATTGGCTGTTTTCGCTCTGATTTTCTGTGCTATTTTTGGATTCTAGAGGCGTCATGGAATTAAATGAATCCATCTTTGGTTCATTTCTTGGGAGATTTTGAGCCAACAGTTCATCCATTGAATTGTTGTTTAGGTTGTCATGTTGTTCTGATTGAGGGTCCATTTCTTGGCTTGTAATCTGATCTAACCGGTCTGACGAAGTTGGGCAATTTGTGAGCTGTGGGTTTGGTAGACTGTTTGAGTTCGCATGCGAAGGAAAGGATATTGACGTCTCACTTGCATTTTTTCGATTGAATGGGATTGAATTCGTGAATTTGTTATTATGAGGTGTATTGCTCTGTTGGTAGTTCGCTAAAATGCTACGATTATTCAAGTTATTCAACAATATTAAGCCAGGTTGTGAGGCTGGACTATTTAAAATTGGTCGTAAATTGTTCGAAATTTGTCCAGATGACTGCTGAATAAATTCTCTCGGATAGTCAAAGTTTGACCCCGTATTCAGTGAACGCACTTGCTGAACAACTAGCATATTACATTGTGGGTTCGCGCTTAAGAGCATCATATTTGGCATTATGACTTGATTGTTCAAAAACCGAGGTTGTCCATACAAAGAATAGATTGGCATATTGAAAGGCTGATTGGCTCGTATGTTTTGAGGGATACTCGCTTGTGGGAATTGCGCTGCAGACTGGCTTTGAGGAGGGTTGAAGGAAAATCCGTGCATTGTCATAGGATTCATAGAAGCTCGTATATTAATAATTATTTGGACCGTATAACTTCTTCGCTAAGAATATATGACTCTAAATAACGATATATTAAATATAAATCTCATATCAAAATTCTTATTTCGAAAAGTTCTTATCAGACTCTCTCTTTTATTGAGAGAAAAACCTCACTCATTTTAATTGGGAAAATAATATCTCGATTCCTTTCTTACAAACTGCAGTAATCGCTATCCTGTTACCTTCACGTGAAACTTGTATTGACAGTGCTAGCATCATGTAGCAAACTCAAAATTGGTAACATGAAAAAAAAAATTAGATAGATGATGCTTTCAATAAATTCTGGCATCTTTTTTATTCAAAAAAGAACGTATTCAACAGGACCAGGAGAGGCAAATTGATATCAAGTAAAAAATATTAGCAAATTGGTTGTGGGTTTGAATAACTTCTGAAAATTCATTTTTTTAGTGGCGAATTTTGGGCCTGGAACACATTCATTTGAGGACTTCGATCTTCAAAAAATACATTTCCATGGTACTTCGCTCCTTGAGCTCGATTTGATTCCTCTCCTGGTAAAGTTTTCGTATAATTTGGAAGAATCGGTTTTTCGTATCTTTCTGCTGATAAAGTCGTCAGTTCATGGGTCGAAGGAGCCTTAAAGGATGGATGTAAAGGGCGCTTCGCATAGGGATCAGCAACGAATTGCTTATTGCTGCCAGCCAGCTTACTTAGACTTCTACATGGAAAAAAGAGATTTTTATTCCAATAAAATTTTAGCTATTAATTTACTCTTGCTTAGTCTCCTCCGTTTCAGAAGACAGCTGATGTAAATTACCCTCACTTCTTTGCGTATATGCTGATTTACTTGACCTGGAGCTATTTTTCGGATAGCTTATGTTGAATTCGTTGTTGCTGAATTGCGATCTGTTTGTAACTGGTTCATTTATAGTTGGCAACTTCGCATTCGAGTTCGTATTGCTATTGTTAGAATTGTCAGTATCAGTATTCCTGCGGCCCAGGAAAGTGGCTGTTGCATTGGATAAAGGATGGCTTTTCTTAGAGCTGTCTAAATTATGCTCCTCGCTTAGAGAGAATAAGTGCTCTCTACGGTTGTTAATGTTGGAGAGCTGTATTAATATATCTTGGAGCTTCGACTCATAGATATCATTCTTGCATCTCACAAGAATTGAGTTCTGCCTGATCTGCTCTATCTCTGCGATTAAACTGTCCTTCTGCGCTTCAAACACTGCCTTTTCAGATTTTATAGCCTGAATATGCATTTTTCTTTCATTCTTCTCCTCTAACATGAGCATCTCTTCCTGTTCTAAATCTATCCAGAAAAAAATCATCTTAGCATTTTAATGATTCCAATTTCAAGCATACACTCTTTTCGTTGCTGCAGAAATTTCTTCTCAATTTCTATCTGCATTTCCTTGTGGCGCAAGAATCTGTGGATCTTACTCAATTTGATTTCTTGCTTCCTGAGTTTAGACTTTTCTTCATTCAGATCAAATTTCATCCTTTCAAGGTCGTCTAATTTCAGCGTCGTGTCCTCCTCTCGGAATACAACATCATCCATAACTTCATTATTTCCGGATGATTTCTTGTCATGTTTGCTGAAAGATTGAGTTTTTGAGTTACCTGAGAGACCACGGATTAAGCTCAAGGATTATTTTATTTGCGAAATTATTACTCTTTGAAGCCAGGACTTTTTGGCCAGAAGATAGGTCATTACTTGGAGGTTTGCTGTGAGCTGCAATGATCTTTGTGATTTTCTTATTATCATTGCCCAGATTATTGATCTGTTGAATTAAATCACTGCTGAAATCTAAAATTTTCCAAGAAGTGTTTAGCAAACATCTTATTTTTGTTTATTAATATCAATACCGATTGAATTAGTAGTAGAATGGTGATTTTGAATCGTGATCAGTGTATTGTCAGTATGAAACCTTGGTTTTTCAATTTCGTTTGCTCTTATGCTGAACTCTAGAGGAATGATGTTGAATTTGAGTATCCCTATTTTATCTCCCAGAGGATTTAGAAGCTCTGTCTCTTTGAGATGGAGAACACTTCTATCATTGAGATTCAAAGTCGATTCTCCGATCTATTGTGTCTTCTTAGGTCAGTTCGAATTCAAATGCATTACCAGTTCTTTCATGAATAGCATCTTTCGGTGGTACAGAGAAATTTTTAGGATGTAAGAGCGTATGTTGTTAAAGAGAAAGATCTGATTCCCCCGCAAAATCCAATTAGATAATAAAATATGTCTATTATTTTACCTCTTTGAACTCAATACGATTAGAGCTTTGATATTTGCCGGCATCAGTCATCTGCACTTGTTTATCGAGAATAAGATGAAGTTGTGGTGATATCTGTTGCATTCCTTTTTGAGGGAATATCTCAATTTCTATAATTTCGATTTTAAATGATGTCAGTTGTGGGTTTCCTTCGACTCCTTTCGTTGTGTTGAGGTTCAATGATAGATTCTGTGGGTTATGCTTCATCATGAGAGAGATTGAAGAGTGTCTAAGTAATAGAAATTGGCGACTCAGACTTAAATTAAAAATTATTTCTTATTGAGTTAATGTGATTGTATCCAAAATACCTTGAAATCATCACCATCAAATGCTTACAATCTCTCTCTCCCTCCCTCCAAACAACATCATTATTCAAGGTCAATGTCTTAAATTTAAACGAGAAAATTGATAGCTGTGCTGAAAGTTTGATGTCCCGCCTATCAGCATCATAACCATGTTTAATGAACAATGAGAAGGACATCGGATGGAATAGTGCTCAAAATTGTTGGAAGCACTGAACTCAGACTGAGACTGTCTTTGTCATAGATCCCAGCTGCTGAAATTTTTTTCATATAGCAATTTTATTGATGTGCCTCAATTTTCTTTTAAGATTCTTATGAGCTTTCGTCAATTCTAAATTCAGAATGGCTGCAGATGCAAAAGGAAAACAAATGTTTTCTTGATCGAGTTCCATCAGTCACTGCGATAAAAAAACAGAATGTGACATCAATAGCAATACAACAGTGCAGCATTAGTACTCTCATTTGTGCTTTTGTGCTCTGAGAATTAGCTCAACCATCAATAAGTAGGTTCATTTGTTCCTCAGTAATCCTCACGATGTAAAAAATTTGAGATTCTGAATTTTAGTTTAGCTAAACTTTTAATGAATGATCTGCTCGTTATTCTGTACTTTAGAAACTTCATAGAACTGTATTTTTCTCTCTCTTTCAGTCATGCTAAACATTCAGAGAGCTGTAGATAGGATTCACTTCGCTGCTTGCAAAATATGAGTTTAGATTGCAAATCTCATTGACTGAAGGATCAGAAAACGGCTCCATCACCGATTCAATCTTTGCGAAATCAAATTGTGGAGAGAAAGCCTTGTTTGTTCCAGTATGCTCAAATTTTGACGATGATAAAAAAAAAGTAGTGATAGCATACTTTAGAAATTTACGGCTAGCGCTGTTAACTTCAAACGGAAAGCTTTTTGAGTCGTTCAGATTTAATTACCCATATGTTTTTTGACGAAATTAATAAAACGAAAATCTTTTGGCAAATGTTTAGAAACAAAAAAGTAGGCATTATTCTTTTCTTAATCTTGGGGGCTTCAAGTTTAGCATTTTGTCACCAACTTACATCAGATCTTCACTATTCTTTGGATGCTTTACAAACTAGCCACACTTTTCCTAAGATGAAGAGCATACCTCTTAGTAAATCTCAACAAGACTCATCCGATATGACGAATACTCAAGCACTTTCAACTCAAATTGAAAACTCTTCAAGTGACATCAGAGAAGCTATTGAAAAGGAGGCCCAAGACATTCGAAACAAACTGGAAAACCAAACAGAAATCTTAGAGATGAAGCTCAGAGAGGAAACAGAAAATCTGGAAGAAAGCATTTACTCCAGAATTAATGAAAGTCAAGAAGAATTGACTGAGTCTTTAGAAGAGATAAATCACCGCCTCGATGAAATCGAAGAGAGAACAAAAAACGCAGAAGCAATATCAATTGAATCAGCAAGAATGGTCCTGCAATCACAAATCGATACTTACGTACAGGAACTCGAAAACATTGAAGATGAGATTAATGCGCTTGCCGCTGAACTACCAACTGACGACAATCAATGCAAGGCAATCCAAGATTGTAACGCCTGTGTCGCAAATGATGCGTGCGGGTGGTGCTTGTCAAGCGGAACTTGTGTTCAAGGCAACATGAATGGGCCTCTGTTTGAAGAATGCCCTTTTTATGACTATCAGATTTGCACTGGTGGGAAGGACTGCAATAGACTCAAAGACTGCTTTGTAAACTTGAGGCCAATTCTCATTAACTAACGTCTTCCTAGAGCTGCTTAGAAGAATCAAAATGCGGTTGGTGCTCAGACAGTGCCAGAGGAATAAATAAGTGCCTGGAACGCGAGGCTAGCTTCACAGGTGAGTGCAATTCGGAAAATATAATAAATTAAGATTCATTTTTTAAATTTAGGCTGCTCTTCTGATGGTTGGTATCATTCAGAGCTCGACACCAAGTCTGAGTGCCCTAAATATTTTGACGCACAAATTGCTTCAGCATCAGCTATGCCAAGCACTCCGAGCAAGCCAAATGATTTGATTGAGGTACCCAATTGATTAAGAGTAGATTTTTTTATTAATGAAAACTTATTTAGAAAAAGAAAAAACTCACTCAATTGCAGCAGAGAATGACTGAGTTGAATGCATTGATAGATCAACTGAGAGTGAGGCTTCAACAAATTGTGAGCGGAACTCTTGATTTAACTCCCTCACAAGAAGACATCGAGGAGGCGAGGAGGCCTTTATTGGATGAATTTACTGAATCCTCCACCAACTATGAAGATTCAAATATTACCACTGAGAGAGTTGGCAATATGGTTGCTGGAAATGAACCTTTCGAAATGGAAATAGCAGAACAATCCACGGAGCACACCCTGGAGAGCCCTCAGCTTGCAACTGAAAGTGGAACTGAAGAGGTTTATCAGATTATTCCTATTCCTTTTCCCTCAGAGGGATCTCCAAGCGAAGAGTCTCTAAATGAAAGTGATCTCTCTATCCAGCAATCTGCTCCTCTACAAGAAGAAAGTGTGGTTACAAATGCACCGACCTCCGAGGTAGAGAGCACCATAGTAAGCCCAATTATGACTGGAGAGAGCGATACCAGTGGCGAACAACCTTTTCTCACACAAGAAGTAAATTCTGATGCGAATTCAGTGGCAACCGAAGATGTGGTAAGTGATACCACCGCGACACAGAATGAGCTCAAAGAGCAAGATGATGTCGAGATAGATTTAGAAGAAGGAGGTGAAAGGACAATTCTTGTTGAACTCCCAGCGATTAGCTCGTCAAGAATCCTTCCAAACACCAAAAGCAGGATGCCAATGCGCAAATCTACTTTCAGAGGCCCTGATAAAATAACAAATTATTCTTAGTGAATTATGTTGTCAAAATATTTTTTGTTGAAAGTATTACTTACATTACATCTGGTTATTTGCTTAAACCTTAACAAATGACTCAATAGCACCTCTCTCTCTTAGAATTAGAGATAAGCATCGCAATTATTTTTAAAATCATCACGAAGCTTTCTCCATCATAAATTTGCAAATTCTCAAATGCTATTCCGATTCCAAGGGTTCTGGAACCTAGCAGACTAGGTAGACGACAAAATTGATAATTCAAGAATTAAAGCCACATACTTGTATAACTATAATCCTTGTATAAATATAGCCCGAGATAAAATAGGAACAGAGGAACGAGTAAATGTATGAATTCATTTAACCATATGGACTCAGACTACTTTTCCGGATATTAGTCTAGCTTCTTCAGGTTAATTGATCAAGTCGGCACTCTTGAATCATCGTCAAGTAAAATAAATTTTTTTGGGTAAGGGTGTCAAGATTCATCTTTAATATTTCGGAGCGGCGGCTTTAGACTGGTTTGCGCTGCTCTTTGAAGATGAAGGCTTATTTTGAATAAGGTTTTCTAAGGTCTTCTTGGAATTATCCTGTCCTTGCTTTGTTTTATCACGTAATTTTGCCGCGTATTCATATTCTTCATTAGCATCATAACCTTCGTAGTTGTTTTGGTAGTTAAACAGTGCACTGTTCTCCTCTGATCCCACGTTTGTTGATAGCTCATGCGAATCAAGAAGGTCGCTCATCTCTCTGATGAAATTGCCCACGTTAAATTCCGCAGAGTTCAATCTTTCCTTCAATTCTTCGTTCTCAGCCAACAACTCTTTATACTTTTTTTTTATCAATATTTAATCAACCATGAGCTTAAAGAGTTTATTACCTGTAATTGGAGTTGTTGCAAATCATCTCCTTGCCCAGTGTTTCTCCTATTTCCAAGATTATATTTTGTCTCAGTCTTTGATTTCTCGGCCTCTAATGCTGAAATTTGTTTTTCTTTCTGCTTGATCAAGGAAGCTAATTCATTTTCTTTAGCTTTGAGGCTCATAACGACATTATTCAATTCTTCCAACTTTTTATTCGAGGCATTAAGGTCTTTGTCTTTTAGAACAGTTGCTTCATTGAAACTTTTTTGAATTTTGTCTTTCTCCTCTTTATGAATTTTGGCGATTCGGTCCAGTTTGGATCTCATATAGATCTCCCTCAAGGTTCGTTGCATCTGCCGTTTTTTCAACCCTTCAAGTATTTGAACCAAATTTTTGACATTGAACGAGAAATTTTTGAAGATGATTTGTGTTTTATATTTGAGGAAGAACGATTTTTCTCCAGCAACCGATTTAATGTTGCTGAATCCAGCTAATAAATTCGAAATTTGTCTAATGATTGTCAGTTACACTTGTCATTAATCGTACAATAGTTACCTGTTCTTAATGAGATGTCCGAGACGGATAAGAGCAGTTTCCATCTTGATAAAAACAAGCTGATACTTTGTCATCATACTAACGGTTTCAACATGGAGGATTTGGGATCTACCAGAGTGTTATACGGTAATGAATCCTGACATCATATACTTATATTCCTCTGCTTTTCGATTTATCAAGTGAGTGGCTTTTTTCAGCTTGCTGATAAGTGCTTCTTTGCTATCGGTCTCCTCGATTATGAATTCTTTGTGGTGTGCCAGCTGAATTTTTTGTGGATCCTTGTCAATCGCATAGGCATCATTGTCAATGAGGATGGCGCTTCCCTTTTGAGGATCAGGGTAACCGAAGATGGGGCTGTCATGTCTCTGACCGTGTTTCCTTTCATCATGGTCATCAGCTCTGAGAGTTATGGTCAACAAAGCAAAGGGTAAGTGCTTACTGCGAGTCCAAGAGATCATCGTGCATATCATCATGCATAGAAAAGCTTTCAGATGTCATAGAAGCGTTTTTTTGGTCTAACTTATATAATTCTTGACAGTTTAGTTCGAGTGATAACTCTGTTTCTTTAAATTTTTTGAAATTGATTACCAGAAGAAATAATTTAATGTTGATGATGATAATGCACTACTTCAAATTTTGAAAAATTGGCTCTCTTTAAAATGAAGCTGATTTTCTCCAATATATCAATGTAGAGAGTTCATTGATGTCAATTTAACAAACTCCAGATCCCTTGTTATTAATTTGAAAAAAATGAATTTTCTCAGAAATCAAGTAATTTTAGGCTGACTCCATAAGTCTTAGAGGAAATACCTCAATTTTGATCATCAAGTAAAACTCAATTACTCCTCTCTTTAAAAGAAATGAATGTCCACAAAAACAATAGGAAATTCTTTCTTCAAATTATCATCAACGAATCACACTTCCAAATTTGAATGTTGGCTGTGTCAGGGAGAAATGTAGTTCAATGATTGATCTTTTACTCGATCAGTTTTAGAGAGAAAGTCAATAATGTTAATAATAGTATGATGAACGCTTGGCAGTTATCTTTAATACGGAATAGGAAAGATCTAAAACAAAAATTGACGAAAGTTTTTGACTGCAAATTAAAAGGTTCAATTCGCACTTTAGTGTAAACTTATCTATGATTTGTGAGTCATAATTAGTTATTGAGTACAACTTTTTCAATGACTTTGTCAGGGCTGTCATAGAGTGTATACATGTGTAATTTGAAAGTTTGTCGGTTAATCTCACGCGGATCTTTGACGCCTGCCAAAAATTTCAGGTACGGGATAAGATGCTTTAATTCTTTATCTTCGTAGTTGTTGTAGAATGGCGCGATAGGGATTCCATTTTCGATCTGGAAACCGAAAGAATAAGCTGCGTTGTCAACAAGAATCAAGTCTGAAAGATTTCTATTAGCGATAACACGAAGATCCTTGATGTAAATTCCTTCTTCAGTCTGAATGCAGCTGTCACGAAAGAGTCTATGATGGATGTATTGGTTCTTTGGATCGAGATAGTCGAGCACAACGTTCGCATAGCAGTTGTGAGATGCTGTAAAGACGATAATCTCAAAGTAAGCAGAAAGTTCCTTGAGGGCTTCTAATGCATAAGGTCTGACATTTATCCCCGCCTGTTTAGAAGGAGAGATTGTTAATTACTTTAACTAAAACTTAAAATTACCTCGATCATTTCTCCATGAGGAAATTTAATTGGTAACTTTACGTCACTAGGCAGTTCAGAGGACTCATTACAATGGATTAGGGTCTCATCAAGGTCAAATACAAGGGTTTTTTTATCTATTTAATTTTTCATTAGGAAACACAAGATGATGAGATAAGTGAGGAACCTTTGTGGGTTTCACGCCTGATTAAATAAACTTTTTTTGACTGCAATTGTTTGGGATCAGCTGGCTTCATATATTTGCAGAATTGCATAGCTTGATAAGTTTGAAGAAAATGCTCATGAAACAATTGACTGAAATAGTTGCTTTCATCAGGATATCGATGATACTTTTCAAGGCTTGAGATGTAGTAGATAAATGGAGATAACTTTGCTCCAATTTCTTCCTTCGATGATGAATTAGAAATTTTGGTGCCTTTCGAATCATTTTTCGAAAGTCCAAGGTCCTCAGTAGTCGCTGTGGTTGCTGAAGTCGTAGCAGCTGATACAGTTAGCTGCATTCCATAGGTAATGTCCTTTGCGGTCCCATTTTTCTTAGTTTCTGCAGCAGCTGTTGTCTTGGAGTAATTTTTCGCAGGTGCTAAATCGATAGTCGGATCTTCTAAAGTTAACTCGACCTTATTGCTGGTTTTGCTTGACTGAGGTTGCTGCATTTTTCCGAGACCGATGATCTCACCTATTGAGCAAATGCTCAAATTCTAAGTCATCCAAAATAATTTTTACCTTTGCTAACTTTAGTTACAAAACTCTGAAGCGAAACGCCTTCATTCTTGTCGTTATTCTCTGAAGATTTTGGATTTTCTTTCTTTTCTTGAGTAGCAGGACGAACTCCTACAGCTTGCTTGTCGTTTACTGCGGGAGTTGGGTGCTTGAGAGAATATCCGTTTGGAGACGAAATTACTTTTCCAGTCTTCTGACTGAGCTTTTTAGTTGGATCACTCGCAAATGGTTTTGCAGCAATTGATATTTCCATAGACCCTGTTGTATTCAATATTTTTTTGCTCTCTGAAGTTTCAAGGTTCGGTTCTGTTTCGGTCACGCCTTCTTCAGTCGCCACCACAAAGCCAGAACTGAATTTCACAGAGCTGCTCGTGGGGTTAGCTTTCCCCTTGCTACTTTCTTGCGTCTGTATATGATTTCCAGAAGCTTTCCTAAAATCGAATTTCAACACGCCTTTTGAAGATGTGCTGCTCGGTCCAACAGCTTGATCCTTTGGTTTAGCTCGTTGTGAAATCGCTATTTTGTCGTAAGTTGGTTTAAATAATCTGCTTATTGCACCGATTTGGCTGCGTGAAGCTGTGTTGGGAGGCGATCTCTCACTTGATTGCCTGTTTCCTGTAGCTCCTTTGACAAACGAGCCAGAATGGGTGAGCTGCAGAGATTGTGTCATATTATTTTGTTGCTTGGGGCTGTTTCCCAGTTTTTTAGTAAAATCAAATACGCTCTGTGCAAGGCCATTTTTTTTGTTGGGAGAACTAGAGCTTTTTCTAACAACGTCTTGATTCTTAGCAGTCTGAGATCTGTAGTTACTAGTGCTGGTTACTAGTCCAATGTCTGTGTTGATTTGAAGATTTCTTTTGATAGGTTTAGGCCCTGTTGCAGGTCTTTGAATTTTATCGGAGTTCGAATCAGACACGGTGTTTGCTCGCTGCAATGATTCTCGAGAGACAGTTCTTTTCACATTGGAAGCTTGTTGAGCCCCAAAAAGTTTAACTGCCTGAGAATACTTTGGTGAGTTGATAGAAGTTTTCAGAGTTGCAGACTCCGGTACAAGATCAGAATTTTGTGAGGCTCTTCTTACATGGCCTGCGTTCTCATTTTTTTCTCCAGTCGACACAAACGAGGATTTGTAGCTGTCTGTAGCTGATTTATAAGAATAACCCAGTCTGTTTTGAGAGTTATTGTTCGCTTTATTTTTTGGAGAGGAAAGATTGTTGAAACCTTTGCTTGAAGATAATTTCGGTGAGTAAAGTTGGGTGTTTTTGCTTGAAAAGGTCAGCGTACTAGTGGTTGGGCTGTTTGATTTTCTCATTCCTGTTTGAGTGATTTGGAAACCTACCTGCGCTGTCTGCTTTGAGTTTTATTAAATCGATTAAATTTTAATGCAAAATAGCCGTCTACGAAATTCGAGTGGACAAATAAAAACCGTTTCTCACTCTACTACGATAAGTTTTCAGAAAAATCACATACGGATGTTTGTCTAACGATTTCCCTTGCAAGCAGGTATATATCGTTGTAGAAAAGTATGTTTCCTTGAATGGGAGGATTAAATTTTTAGCTGATTCGAAATAACCGAACACAGGTGTAGTATTATATGTATTTTTCAGACCACTTCAATATACTGAGCTCTAAGGTCTTCCTAAATACAATGTTGGCAAAAAAAATATTAAAGTCCAAGTAAATGTTAACATACTTCTCAGAGATCCTTTCTTATGTTGGAAAAAAAAAACGCACCATTAAATAATAATAGAGAGTAATGTGTTGAAATTGGAGGGCTCCTCTCTCACTGTTATATCCATACCTCTCTCTCTTAATATAATGAGGTGAATTTAAGCAAGCATCACAATATATATTTTATCGTAATCGGAAAGAAAAAAAGTTAAGATCTTCAAAATTGAACTAATACCTGTTAGATGAGCTTGATGGGCTAATGTTTCGTTGCTTTCAAAATACGAAAGGAGAGAAAGAGAAAGACAGGCGAACAGTACATTGGAATTCAACAAAATAACTTTCCACTGATATACGAAATGAAACGTAAATTGGAAAGTTAATCAAAAGAATTGAAGGATATAGCTTCACAGAATGCTGGTTCCAATCCAATCGAGCGGCAATTTTAATTTATATTAGCCCAATAGCTCACCTCTCAGAACTGTCTGAACTAACAAAAAATCTGGTTTGCTGTATAATTTAGTGTAACAGAAGAAACTGGTGACAACGAGCGTGCAATTGACTTTTGCGGACATCTTTTCACAAAAAGGAATATTCTCAGTTGCAATTCATAATAATTCATAATAAAAACATCTGAATTAATAGTTCTGTAAATTTGTTAGGCGGTGAAAATTCCCATGAAGACTGAATAGTCGATCCACAGGCAACTTGAAATTACTCTCAAGTAGCAACTAATTCTTCAACAATGGAAGAAGTAACATATCCAAAGCCTTGTGCCGTTCCAACAAAAAAAAAAGCCTTTTAAATTTTAGTTATTGGTGCCAATTTGTGATTTGATAAGCCCATTCAAAATTGATTGAGTCAAAAGACTCTAGCAGCACGAATTTCCGGTCAACTCCGGTTTGAAAACTTGTAATTTTCGTCATTTCTTCAGTCATCTTTTTGAAATCAAACACCTAGTTGAAACGCTTGCATTCATGTGTCTGCTTTCTTCATCTCGGTTCGACGAATCGCGACAGATAACAAATCATCGTAGACTCGTCATCGTGCTTCTCAACCATAAAAAACCGTTATTAGCTCATCAAATTTTAATTGAAGTACAATCATAAACAAGGAAAAATCTATTCAAAGTTCTTTTATTCTAAAGTTCGACTTCTTTCTATCTTATTGATAGTTTCGCAGAGAAACCATTCATTATAACAACTGAGCAGACTTCATATTACTAGATTTCACTAGAGCTGGCAAAGCAGATTTGCTTGTTCCTCTTAAGTATAAACCACATCCGATCCAACATCACTCCATCATTTTAATGATTTTGCTTTTCTTCATCAAGCATCCATCTTTCCAACATTTGCTAAAGTGATAAAAAGCAATCTAATGAGACCTTATTGGATATATATCAATAATCTCATATAAGTTGAAATTGTTAGCCAATTCTGCTGCTATTTGTTTCAAACGCTTTGATTTTTCGGAAAATTGAAATATAGCCCCAGAATACAACCAAAAGTGACGAGTACCACTTCTGATGACTGTATATAAGACCAATTCCATTGGAAAATAACATTCAATTCTATTTCAAGACATTGAATGAGAGAGAGTGTTCACATTTAACTTCATTTCATATCGTCATCATAAAACACTAGCTAAAGGAAGCCAATTATACTACTTTCTTTCATTCCCGCCCAATCCATATTCTTTCACTATAAAATGGACTAAAGAATTTAAGCCTGGATAAACACACTTATTGTAAAACAATAAAATTTCCACACACGTGCGCAATATCAAACGGATACGTGTACAAAGCGAAGATATCTCAATTAATTATATAATTTTAGAGTAATAATGAACAAAAAACTTATCCTTCTCTGCGCTATCTTCCTCTTCACCTCTCACTTGGCTTGTAATACACACTCCATTGAAGAAAGTTTAACTGTGATCATTGATAGGTGCTCAAGAGGGTGCTGCTGCCGATGCTGGCTCCCAACAAGCTCAAGAGGGTCAAGAATATCAACTTGGAGGTCAAGACACCGAAATAAACGAGCAGGAAATCTACAGAGCAAACTTGGTCGCCTGTATCCTGCTCCACAGACACGAATTCTCTGCTCACAACGAAGACCTCGAAAAGATTTTGAAAGACAAGACTAATGCTAGAGATATCTATAACAAATTGGTCGGTGAATACATGTACAACTGCTTTGGACAAATCCAATACCACGAGAGCAAACAGGTAGTTCTGTTTCACTCCAAAAGTCCTAACTGTCTCTCTACAAAAAATTTAGATCATGGAAGAACTCCAAAAGAAAGAATTCAACGTTCAGAAGTACATACATATCACCAAGTTCGACTACGAGAAATACAAAAAGGGAGATGCCGATCTTACTCTCAGCGCTGATGAAAAGAGACTCGTTGAATACGTTGAGGTAGTTTAATGCCCAATAAGCAAGTTCAACTCATCTGCTACCCTCAAATAGGAATTCGAGAAACAAATGAGAGAACAATACGGCGAGCAAGGCCAAGAAGGTGATGATGATGAAGGCGCAACTGGACCAAAAATTATTGACGCTGAACCAAAGATCTTCGGTATCGCAGCTAGAGAGTTGCCAAAGCCATACATCATGGGATACTTTCTCTTCGTGATTCTTCTTATCGCTGGCGGTCTCTACATCGGTAATTTCTCGTTTTGATGACTGTAATTACTTATATATCTTCAAAATAGGTTACAAGAGACTCGTTACCCCACAAAAGACTGTTTATGAGAAGCTCAGAGAAACTTCCATCGAGAAGAAGAAAAAGAAGAAACCAGAATAGTGTTGTAGGATAAATTTTTAAAAGCAACATGTGAGTTCTGCGTATTTAGGACAAAATTCTTCATACCTCAAACAACTTAGCATCATCTTCTTTAATGAACTGTGTTGCAAAACATATTGAAATCAAAACGAAAGTTATTTTATGAGTATCTATGATGTCGTTATGATCGTCAGTTAATCTGATTGGGATAATTTGCAAATAGTACCGTTAAAATTTAGAAAATTAATTTTTCAAAAAAATTCAACTCATCCAAAGAGCAAGCACATCTGAAGAAAATAAAAGCAAATGGCACTAAGAGAGCAAACAAATACTGCAAATCCACTCCTTCAAAGCAACGCAAAGCCAAATATTAATGCTGGAGAAAACAAAAGTAGTGTTTCGCGTTTGTCAAGGAAGGAAATGCTTGATAAATGGCTTGAGTAACCTAAAAACACTCGTATTACAATTTACATGGTGTTATAGGGAGAAAAAGAAAGGAGCAGATGCTAAAAAAGTGACTCAGGAGCCCGTTCGATTTGAAGATATGCTCCGAAATGATAAAGTCAATTTCTATAATGCTAAGAGTACCCCAGGAGCGGGCACCTTGCAGAGTGGTGGTTTGGATACTGCCAAAAAATCAATAAACAAAGAAAATAGCGGTATCCAAGGAAGTTCTACACCTATCCGAACGCACTCTGCAAATGCAAGACCTTCACCTTTTGGTTCTGCACTGAATGCTCAAAAGACCAGGAGCATCTATGGTGAGACGAGCAATATGAAAACACCAAAGTCAAAAGATCAGAGTGTAGGTGCTCGAGTTAATACCAACTACGGTTCTCGGTCACCTTTGAGCCAGTTGAAATCTAATCTTGCTAGCAGATCACCATTCAGCAAAGATTTGTCACAGAAAAATCTTCCAGGAGACACTCGTCACTCCAATCCCTTGGGACCAGTGTCTACTAACAATTTTTCTGGGGCTCGCATGCAGAGCACGAGCGCTCACAAGACTTTTAGTGGTCCAGTAATGAGTAGACTAGAACAGGCTAGACAGGCCAGAAAAGGAAGTCCTATTACTCAAGGTATATATAGTCTGATTTATAGAGAAATATTAATGCCATCTTTATTATTTAGCAAGCAACTTAAAGCTTGGAGGAACTAACAGCAAAACTGTCGCAACCCAAGAGCAAAAGATAACCGTAGAACCAAAGCAGGCTGAGGGACAAAAGCCTGAAAATTCAATCGAGGAAGAGGTCCAAGGCAAAGCAAACACAGTCGAAAATACTGAGAATGCTCAAAATACTACGCAAGACTTCTTTGAAGCATCTGACAACGTCAGAGAATTCTCTGGAAATATTGAGAATTCCAACAACCTTTCAGAATTTGAGTTTGATAAGACTCCTGTTAAGCAAACAGGAATGCAAAATCAACACGCGACACTTGACAGCTCAATAGATCATTTTAGCGAGCTCTATCAAATCTATAAGGTAATACTTTTACGAGTTTACTGAACTCACGCAATCATATCTTCAGTGTGGCTCAAATGAATGGAAGCATCAATTTGAGAAATTTATCCTCAACAAGGAGGGAAAATTGACTCATTTTTGTATCCTTGAAGGGAAGTTCAAGCCATCAGATGAGGTAGGAGAACAGTACAATAAAGACTCCAAATTCTGGGTGTTGTTCTTGCAATACATTCGAGACAGAGCTGTGAGTGAACAAGAATACCGTCTCTATGAGATTGTCCTTTCTCAAACGAATCCCGTTGATGTACTCCAACGAGACTTTGAGAGAATGGTAGATGCAGATACCTCTCGTCAGATAGAGGAAAATAATTTCAACCTTACAACTCCTGTGAGATCTCAAGGACCAAGCCATTATGATCATATCTCGGTCTCTCCTCTTGACACTCATAATTATTTCCAGGCCCAATGTCCAGTCAATAATAATATCGATAATACGACTCGCTTGGAATTAAAAATCACTGGAGTACGCGAGCAGCCTCGATGCAACTTAGAAGAAGAGCGAGCTGCTGGAACGAAACGAACAAGAACTGAAATGGAAAGTCAGATGATGGAAGAAGAAGGAGGGGCGGAAGGTACCACAATGCATCAGACCAAGAAATCCAAAGAATCCCAGAGAAATGGCCATAGAAATGAGTCAAGGACACATTTGCTTGATTTCTTGGACCATGATATTGATCTGGTAATTAATTCTCAAACTACTATTTTAACTTTATGGCTTAATTTCTGTCTCTAGGATCAATTTGGTTCTACAGTTTCTTATGCTGTCTTAAATGCCACGAAGACTCAGCAGAAAAAATATGGTAATTATTACATCCATGTTGAACAGAAGTAATATTGTGAAAAAATAGGAACTGAGAAAATTCTCACCCCTGTCAGACTTTCTAGAAGACTGAGAGCTAAGACACAAAATGGAAATGCCGTGGAAGTTATAGATGATATCTCTGATTTCAGTAAATACTCTTAAAAGAATTTAGTCCTTATAAATTTCCAGGTGAACTTCCTCAACTCCAAGAAAAAAATTGCGTCTTTGTAAAGAATCCCAGCCTCGCAGATTCTTGGACCCAGGATAGAAAAGCTAAAGGTAAACCAAACCAAAACCAATAATAAAGGACTGCGATGGCTCTAACCTCTTAACTAAAAGATTTCATATTATTATTTTATATAAATTACCTCTTAAGTTGAATAATGATATTTATCGAATGCTTTTTATCAAGATAACAATATAGCCTGCATAATGTAAATTAATCCAGCACAACCATCAATAAATTTAAAACTTGTCGAATTTCAGTTTGAAGAATTTAGTTTGTGACAACATTTTGAATATATGAGCAAGAAGTAGATTAGTGGCAGACTCTAATTTTGTTTTTCATTACAGAAACCGGCATAAAACATACAAAATCAACAATCTAAAAAATTTTTTGGTGCTGAAAATAAGAATGGACTACACAACATTCTTTCTTTGGAAAATGATTTTACTTCGATGATTCTAAAATTTCAAAACTAGGGATGCAAATTAAATATCTTCAGCAATAGATTTTATCGACGCGATCGACTGAGAACAATGGAGTAATCAGGTAAATGTGCATGATATAATGACTTACCAGCAGCGTCTTTTTCCTGGGGGAACTAGTCCTTTGACTCTCTTCCTTTGATTTCTGCCACTCTTTCAGTTTTAAATCATTCCGCTGAAATATGTTTAAGGTTCTAATTTTTTCAGGGGTTTATTACCCTCGTATTTTTTGACACTGCAGCTTCGAGATTCATAAAGAAGGCATCCTTTACAATTTGTTTCTATTTCAGTTGGTTATTAGGAACCTCTTAACTCTCTTCTTCATCTTACCTTTTTTTTCAAATTTCGCTGCTGGTTAATGTAAACCTGCCTGAAGCGCTCATGCTTCTCACTTTCATGTTCTTGCTCCTTCCTCAAAAACATCTCAATTTCTTCCACACTGAAAACTGCATTGGATAAATCGAAATAAGTAGCAATAAAAATAATAGCTATACGCTGCATAATCTTTTCCCGTTGGATAAAGAAGACAATAGATTCTTCATAAACAACAATTTTTTCTTCTCGCGGAATCTGCAAGAACATTTCTCTGAATCCAAAGATATCACCTACCTCGATCGGCAGCGTGATACTAACTGATTGCTGAACCTTCACCTCATTCCACTGTCTGACTGACACTGGCCAGCGATTAGTCTTCTCAATTTGGATGACTGCTTCTTTCTGTAGACTGCCTTTATACAGAATAAAGAGCTCATTAGATGCGTCATCTTTGCGGTAAATGATCTCATTCTTATAGAAAATCTTGCATCCAAGGTGCGATGAAAGACTCTGCAACCTGTGATTTTTTAGCTGTCTGAAAAACGGAATTTTGATCAAAAAAGCAATTATTCCAGCCTGATTGGACATGATTGATTCAGGCGTTGCTACCAGACGGTGAAAGTCACTTGACGGTAGCATTGCAATACTTGCTTCGTCAGAATCCACAACAAGAGTAGCAGTTCGAAGTGTCTTTTTATCTAATGCTTGCCTTCCGAGTACTTCACCGCTTTTCGATAATCCTGCTTTCTCATCCCCTCTGTATATTGCAACTTCTCCTTCAATGATAATCCAAATGCAGGTTGCAGCATCATTTTGTTTACAAAGTACGTCTCCTTTCTTCAGGCTCAACACTTGAATGTACTCACATAGTTCTTGCAAATTACTCAAATCGAAACTGCTGAATAGATCAATTTTCGAAAAATAGTTCGTAACGAGTCTATTTTCGATTATACTCCTTTCCTGATAGGGCTTGCTCAAGATTGCGCTAATTTTATGATTTTCATATTTACGGGAGTCTTTGAGTTGCTTTAAAAACTGAGATTTTTGTTGAAGATAGAGTGGAATATGTTCTGTGAAGGTTGCATCCTCTTCAGATTGGTGTCTAAGAGAATTTTTTTGCTGAAGAGCCAGTTCTCTTATGGTCTGTAAATTTTCTAGCCTGGTTGTAACGAGCTTGGCTCCAGGAGTCAAATATCCAATACTCCGGTTTCTTTTTAGAGCAGACGAACTTGAATCAATGGGGCCCTGGCTAGATTTTTGCTTTGCGATTGTGTTGCCGTGATGCAAACCTAAATCTAACATTGGCAATTTTAGCATCTTCCGATCTAACGATGCCGCTTTGGCACGCTTCATATCTTGTCTTTTTGACGAGAGATTTTCTGCAATTGAAATTCTTTCTGTTCTCTTGTGGGCTTCTGAATCAATTAACTCTGCAATATTTACTGTTTCTGTGTCTTCGTCTTCGCGACTTCGGAAAAGATTCTTACGTAAAAGTAACTCTGATGATTTTCTCAAGCTCGGCAGATTTTGAACTTCTGACATGTTCAAAATGCTATTCTTTCCATGTGAATGATGGGCTGGCAAATTGTGGCTGCTGTTATTTGTACTGATTTTCGAAAATCCCATAGACACACTATGATCTTGCGATCGAAGAGACTTATACTTCCAGTGTGCAGAGTTCAGGTTATAGGGTATGATGGATTGATCAAGGTTAGTTTTTGAGAGGTCGACATCATCCGTTATTATTTTTCTTAAACTATGCGAATTTTTTATTCTGCGATGCAAAGAAGAAGATCTTTCGACAGGCTGGCGTGTCTTTTTTCTCTCGGTCTGGTATCTATCGTTGATGAAGTATTCAAATGGTGTAAGACCCTCCGCTTCAGATGACTTTCTTCTTGCGAATTGGCTTAAAACTGTTAGAGCATCCTATGCCGAATTAATTGAGTCTTTTAGTTTGCGATGTGAAAAAAGAATACCTCATTTATATCCTGAGTGTCACGTTTCTGAAACAGTTTGTCCTCAGAAACCATTTATTTATGGTGGAATTAAATGGTTTTTATTTTCAGGTTTATCAGCGATTATGCGTTGAGATTGCTGAGTAAAAGCCTTGGCAGACAGTTGCAATACTGACTGATATTATAATCGATTGCCAAAGAATTAAAACAAGGATAAAGAGACAATGCTCAAAAAATTGCGGATCTGGCATTCCTTCAGGTAGTAAAGAAACTCTATCAAATGTTATTGAAAAAGGATGCCAGTTGTATACTTTTATTGGATAAATTTTCGTTCAGAAGGAAAGTGCTGAAAATTTTGCACAAACAAAAATCAGCTCATTTCTGTATTTCTTAGCATTTTTTGTAAGCCAGAGTCAATACAATAGCGAAAACTCACATCTGTTTCGCAAGATTACCATCAATTTTCTTTCCCAACGAAAAATATTCATCAAGTTTGAGTACAACGTCTTTGAATTACGAAAATATGAGATTTCTGTTGGAAATTCTATTGCTGATTCTCTAGATTGAGTTAGTTCCTCTTAATTAGTAGAGAAAACATTAACACAATATAATATCATACCCTGCCGATTTAAAAACTGCTGGAAGAAAAGAAAAAAAGCATAACTAAATAAATTTCGAACTACTAGCAACATTAAAAAGAAGTTTAATTTAGCCTCTCTAGTTCCATACTAGACCCTTGCAAACAACTTTTTATAGGGTTCATTCTTTCTGATATATCTCAAATTCTAGTTCAGGCAGTATATCAGATCTCTGAAGAAAATCAAGTTATAATTGGAAAATACCTAGAGTTATCAGAACACATTGTTAACATGGATTTACCAAGTTCCTTGGATCTCGAAGATAGAAAAGAATGTGTATCATCTCTAGAAGAGACGCGATTTGAAGGTGAGGTCTCATGAACTTTGCACTAAAAAATTATATATATATAGGAGTGAGCAAATTTTCCAAGATCATCAAGCTCCCAAAGACGTTGAAAGAATCTACGTTAGAAATAACGAGCATGCTCTCGATTGAAAGAATCGTAATTTCATTCCATCTGACTTAGTTTACACATGACTAGTTTGCACCTGCAAAGGCCACAGGTGTACGTCTACCAGAAGGGAAAATAAGGTCAACTACTCAAGGACTAATTCATTTGCAGTTATATAGAGATGATAAAAGTGATCGAGATGGTCTGACTGTTATTTCAGACGCTAAATCCCCAAACTTCATGATAATGGTTGGGCAAGAAGAAGAAACAGTTACTTGCATCCAATACGACCCATTAAGCTTCGAGAAAATTGGAAGTAGCACTGGAGAGGGAGTCTATATTTGTGCAACAAAAACGATTTATTTGGGAGAATTTACAAACTCTTGTTTTAATGGTTATGGAGAAATTACCTATTTAGGAGGAGCCAGCTACCGAGGGGAGTTTAAGGATGGTGAGATGCATGGCTTTGGAAAATATATCTATAGTGATGGCAGTTCTTACTCTGGATTCTTTGTTGAGGGGTTGAGATCAGGCAGAGGGGTTTTCTCTTGTACGGACTACAAAATAATTGGTCAATGGGTTCGTGATCAGTTGCATGGGGCTGCTTTAATTTACGTGCATAAAACTCAGTCCGTAAGAAAGGCAATATTCAATAAGGGCAAATATCTAAATGAATATACTGATTGATAGCTTGTAGCAATTGATTTATATTAAGTTCTGTTCTATATCTTCATTGGTTATTTGCAACTCCATTCTCACTGAACTACAGAAGGACCAAAATTCAGCTTGTTTCGTTTGAGGAAAAAAAAAACTAACTAACTTGATCCAACTGAGTGTTATCTTAATATGCATGTCAGGTAGAGCACGCTATCAAAAGCCGAAATATTTTTTTGACTATTTTTGTTTTATCAATGAAACATCAGTTGATTAAAATAAATACTTGTCAAAAAAGAGAAACAGGTCAAAGTAATTTCTTGAACTTGTCTCCAATCGTTCCAATTGTCAATGTCATCTCAACCTCACGAACAATTTTATGATATTGAAGACGCTCCACCTGAACAACCTGCTCAGCATGATAAACCGTCCAGCACAATGCAGGAATCAGAAACAAACATTCAAATTCAAAACCAAACATCTTCAACTCCATATATTTTCAATGAATGCTTGCAAAGAGATACTCCTCTAGAATCTCAGCCATCAACAGTCAACGACACAGCTAATAGAGATCCAATTTTTTCTCAACAAATAGCACAACCAGCCTATGTATTAGATTTTGCTGCCAATCTTCAAGAACCTGGGAACGGTCAACAAGACAGTCAGCCTATATCGCAACCACAGTCATTAAATATCGGTTCTGATTTACCAGGGCACATAGTATCACATCTTTTTAATGATGATAACGATAATAACATCCGAGCCTACGAACTCGAACAACGGATCAATCGCGAGTTCGCTTGCTATTCCTTTTTGCTTGCCGTATCTTTAGTAATACTGCTTTATTCATTTAAAAGCTAAAAATATAATTGGCAATAGGTTTTGTCTCTTCTGAGGTTCGTCATTCTTGTAAGTAAATGGGTTGAAGGGCATAGGGTTGTGGCGTCGTCCGATTACACTCCTTTATATTCACTTGAAGTGTCTGCATTTTTGTGGGCAATGGAATCTGCACTGGCGTTGTTGGGGCTGAAGCTGCAGAATATACAGTTAACGAATATTTTCAGACTTGCAATGCTGGCTCAGATAATGGTTCAAATCTATGGAATAATGTCAACCAATGATTTTGATGTGGTGCTGTTTTGCTTGCATTTCTACTACTATTTAGCAGCAAACTATCTAATAAAATGTCTAAAAGGTATATATTCAATAGAAATACCAAAGAATTTTCTGATTTTACCTACTAGAGCTCAAAGAAGTTCGTCAAGAACTCCCAAGATAAACAAGAACTTTGATGTATTAAAATTTAAACTTTTTTTGATGATGTGTCTAAGTTGAACTTTCTCTACTTTCCGAGTACATCTTTTAATAACATTTCGCCATGAAAACTGAATACTTGGACAAAAATAGTTCGTACATGGTGCAGCTGAGCTCATATGTCATGCCAACATTTTCATGAGTATATTTGAGAAAGTAAGGACTTCGATTACTAAATACTTGGCAATCAAGCTGTTTTCCTGCTCCCAATGAATCCAAAGCGCATCTTTCGACTATTATTTTGAGGATGCTTTAGACTATAGGGCCAATTTAGGAGCCTGTATATGATATATAAATGAGTGATTTTAAATAAGCTTTTATCTCAAGATTCTTCCTCTCTTAAATCGGTGTTGAGGCCTTAGAACTCTCACTTGAAGCTGATGCTTGAAACCAAATTTTTTATGAAATCTCAAGCTGGATGTCAGTAATTTCTCAGTAATTAATAAATCTGAAGGGACTAAATTATTTGATGAGCTTCTATTTCAAGATCCAGGTAAAAAGAAAGCTTACCGAGAGAGTGGTGATTAACTAAGGGAACAAACGATTTTTCAAACGAGTTTTTCTTCCAGGAATATTAAGGACACACATACACACAACTCGAGCTTCTAAAATTTGTACTTTCCACAGTCACACTTTGTTATTACTATCCCACTACTTAAATCATGCAAAAAGATACAATGTTAATAAAAAAAATGCTATTGAAAGGAGTACACTGATATGCTCAGCAGAGATTAAGTTGCTTGCGTGGAAATATGAGGAGGATTGTAAAGTAGATCATAATGTTGATCGTGGAGCGAACCATCATGCTGGGAAAGAGCAGAGAGTGCCGAGCTTTCTTTGAGATCCAGCTGAAGCAACCTGTTCACAAGAAAATTCTCACGGTAGTGACGCGTGACTTTGTGAGAAGAATTTTGGGTAAATCCAGCCAATTTGATAGAAATTTCCTCCTGATATCGAAAAGGCGCAGGACTCACACCGTTTTGTCCTTTTCTCTTTTTTGAGCCTTTGCTGCAACAACATCCGAGATCTTTCATTAACTTCTCTTTGAAAGGAACAGGCTTTTGCTTTGAGTTTCGCTGCAACGAACCTTGTTCTGGTCAATCTTATTTAAAAATTAACAACTTTAGGTCGCCAATTTGTAAGAGAGTTTTCAAGTACAATTCATGAATTCAGTAACTCGATAGTTTATTTTAGATCTAATTGACTTATGGAATAAACAAGGTTTCGATTTTCGATTCTAACTCCTAAGTTAGATAGTGCTTGTCGGAATTAAGGTTCTTTTACTTCATGAATCTTGAAACCAGTTAATTATTCAGCTTTGTTAGAATTGAATGATCTATTGAAATGCTCAGCTTTGAGCTTAGTCCTAGGTGGTCAGCATTGAGAAATCATTCAAAAGTAAAATCAAAAAACGCATTGTGATCACAGTGAGACCTCGGCAAGAGAACAAATCATCAATACTCTGTAGATTTAAACCAATTAAAAAAAAAAGAACTCTCTCGTTGTATCACAGCTCTCTAGGCATCATAATATATAATTGGGAATTGGCCAGAGGCGATGTTGGTAGCACTTGAATTCTGTGAATCAGTAAATGTAAAGATTACTCCTTTCTCGCCAGCAACCACTTTTTGACCTGATATTCCCCACCATGTTTCTCCTCCGGAAAGTTGAATGGCACATGTATATTCTTTATTCGCCTGGCACTTCATAGGCTCAGGAAATTCAAATTTCTTTACTTGAGGATAAAGAAGCTCTCCTTTTTCCGCATGCAGCACTAGATCTGTAACGAATACGTCTCCTCTCTCACAATCTACGCCTTCACAGAACTTCAATTTTCCAGAAACTTTTTCTAATATAGGCATGTACAACCCTACACCAATGATTTTGATATCTTTGTTTACGCTGAAGGTGATCCCATCGATTTTATTCTCATTTTTCCAACCAAAATCCTTTACTTTAGGAAAGCGTGACACAAGACAATGGGTTCTGCTCATTGCTTCCTCGAGGTATTTTAACTTTTCATTTGCTGCTTCAAGTTGACTAACTCTTGCTCTCTCAATAGCGAGTTGCTCTTCTAAAGAAGATATTCGCTGAAGCATGCTCTTTCTTTCTTCTTCCCAATGACCAATGATTTTTATAAGTTCAAGTGAGATTGTATTTGATATATTAGGGTTATTCGTGTTGGTTTCCTTGTTTTCTGAAAAGCGAGTATATTTATCCATAAGTTCCAATTTCTTTTGCATCGCGATCACACCACCATTTTCAATAGGATATTGAGTGTCAATAAGTTGAAATACTTCGTTAATCGTGAGCAAGGTCAACTTTGTTTCACTTTGCGAATTAGCTTGGATCTTTTGGTGAATAAATTGCAGCAATTCCTGGAAATCTTCTTCTTTGATATTGATGCTCTGCTTTAGGTCTTTCAGCATCGAAAACTCGCATTGAAATAGGAATTTAAAACAAGAGGCCTTGAGCTCTGGAAGATTCATTTGGGATGCGAATTCTAAAATCTCCTTCCAGGAGGAGGGATTGAGAAGACCCGTTAAAGCACTCTCTAACTCTTGATTGACTGTCTTATTCTTCAGCATTGCATCTCCGTCGACTTGAAAGTGCTGCCACATCATTGCAAGCCATTTCAATTTGGAAATATCGACTTCAACTCTCTTAATGCCTCCAAGTGCCATAAAGAACAAACTGATAAAGCTCTGATCTATTGTGGGAAAATCTACGGTGTAGAGCAGGGTGGTTGAAGGAAGCTTGGAGATTGTTTTGCTGACCTTTCTGATATGCGCATTATTTGTATAATACTCAGTGCCATTTATTTTGACCACAAAGTCTTGAGAGCTATCTGAATCGATAGTATCTGAGCACGGCACAGTCTTTAACTTGAATCTGAGTTGATTCAGATCTTTTTTTATCATGTCTAATTTTTTCCACTACTTCTTGGAATCTTTATCAGATTTTAACTAATTAAATTTCCTTGAACCGGATTCCAATGAGCCAAAGCTCTCTCTTGTAAATGCAATAGATAACTCATTCGAGTATTGGGGAGGATAAATGAATGGATGACTTACTCTTCAGTTGAGGCTGAGATCCAGAGGAAACAATGCTTATTAAAGCAGACGTAGATCAGTGGTAAAATAATTTCTGAATCTAGTACACACTGATTTTTCAAGTTCTCTCCACCATTCAGTCTAGAAATATGTTTTTTGGAATTAAGACCGCTGATCTAGCTGCGTTAAAGCAAACCCAATAATGAAAGGTTGCATTCTTCACAAATAAGAAAAGAATTTACCAAAATTTGAGGATATCAGAAAAATTACTCGGGCTAGAACTTTTCATATTCTCTAACTTAAGATTTTTTTTAATAGCGATTTCCGAAACCTCTTCATTAAGTGAGCTTATAGTTCATAGGTGAAACTCACCATCCTCAATGTAAACTTAAGGAATATTTCATTCAATCAAATTTCTTGAATGTTATGTATGATCTTTCTCCCATATCATCACATTATAATATAATCAATGATGCGAACATCTTGGTCCATTATAATCATCAGTGAAGTTATCCTTCATAGAAATCAGCGACAGATATAGTAACCTCTTGATCCTAATAAAATTTCAAGAGCAATTAGTTGTAAGTAGAATCCAAATTATAGAGATTGCTCTTTCAAGTCACTTCAAAAAGCGGACTCCTGCCATTCGAATCAGGAATGACACTTGGATTTCTTGCAATATCAAATATTTGTTCAAGGTTCTTGCTTAAATTCAAGCCTTTTTCTCGATGAGAATAATAAGCTTAATCATCTCGAATAGCTTTCAGATGAACTTTGCTAATATAAGAAGAATCTAATGAAGAAAAACTATGAAAAGTATACTCAATAAAAAGTTAAAAGATAGCTTAAAAATGAATGGCACAATCTGTTCCGAACTTTAATTGTTGCCATTTAATATAAAATCATCCATTTAAGCTGGTTTTCAACTCGCTTCAATTTTTACAGGTAGATCTGAGTTAGATGAAAGTTTCTGGTACTCAAGAGATTGTGCTTGATTAGTATGAGTCATGATTGTTTTCAGAGCTGTCAATAGTCTGCTGTCTTTAGCTTTCTGAGTAATCAATATTTTATCTTTTTCTTTCCTGTCAGCAGGACCAGTTGTCGCCTTCCTTTTCTATTTATAGACATAAAATTTCAGTTTTGAACTACAATATGTAATAATTACCATATTGTATTTAAAAGCATAGCATTTTTGGCAGAGACCAAGCGCATAAAGTTTGTCATGGGGGCAATTCCATGGCCTCTTGTTTCTCCCAAACCGAAGGTAACAGCTCCCACAGAGTCCTTTAGCATAATGATCTCTTCCTGTATGTCCGCAAACCAGCAATCTTCTATTCAATTCGTTAGAAAATTTAAGGAATCTATTATTGAGAGGTTACTGTTTCGAACTTTTTTTAACTTTTGAAGCAGCCTTCTTCGTTTCAGAACGGCCTGGCGAGTCGTGGGCTGCTGACTCCTTGTGAGTTGATAAAATTTGAATATTGAATTTCTTTTGCATCAGATTGAAAAGCTTCTGGGACTTTCTTCGGTTCAGTTGAGTTTCATCGCTAACAGAATGAAATGATTCTACAGCAGATGAACTACGTGAGCAATTATGTATCTCGGGTGGCTGTGTCTGTTCTTCTTCCATCTTGAGAGTGCTGTCTTTTTTTGAGGTGAGAGCTGCTGTGTTACGTCATCTTCGATGTTATTAGATGCCTTGCTGATTGATTGAGGCTCTACAGATGTTGTTAAGATGAGATATTTCAGATACTCCTGTAAGTTCTGAATAGCGATAAGATTTGAGAGTTGTGCTTGCATTTGAATAGCTTTTTGCGTCTTGCAATGCTTTGACGTAGGACTGTTTTTTCCCGTTGCTTTAGACAAAGTATTATTAACGAATGAATGCTTATGCGGTTATTTAATCTGCAAATTTTGTAAAGTAACGAACAAAATTTGCCGTTTTGCAAAATACAACGCTTTAGGCTGAACTTTTTAGAGTCGTCTCCGAAAGGTTGAATAATCGTTATCTCAACTCTCATGATTGACGAAACTGAAACAGAACATAAAAGCTATTCATCAAGCATTATGCTCTTAGCAAAAAAAGAACCGACAAAGTCATCTAATGTCCTATCAAAATGCTATGATTTAGGTTAGCTGTGGTATTTCCAAAATCGAGGATAATTCAAATGTTAAATCGTTCTTTAAACTAGAATTTTAACGAGTAATGAATGGGGGCCTTTGCGTCAGGAGGTTCACTAGAGCGGGCGATTGATTCTTTCTATAAATGCTTATTGAATTGAGGATTGCTGTTCAAATTAAATCAAAGGATCCGTTTCTTTCTGTTTTACAAATAAATTAAGCCGAATCACGAGGGTGTTTCCCTCATGTATCGTTACTAGGAGGTGTTCGTTACATAAGAGAGAGAGAATTGGATTGGATTGGACTATCATTTTTGGAACTTAATTTCTTTGAGAACATAGAATGCCAAAGCGAACATAAATAAGGATATGTGAAAAAATATAAAACACATTGTTCAAGTGTTACTCGTGGATACCAATCATGAGGAATTTTTAGCTGCTGTAACATTTTTGATGTATCAGATGCGAGAGAACTTCGGCTCTTAGTGTTTAGTTGATCAACAAAAAAACCCTATCAAACTAGAAATTGAAAGAAACTCACTGATATCAGTGTTGATATTAATCTTACGGCTTGTGATAGGTGATCAAATAATTTATACTACGCAAATAATTAAAAAATAGAAAATAATAGCTCTCCTTTCTGATAGACTTAAATTATAGGCGAATAATATCGCGATCAAGCGGTTCAGCCAGTAGCAGGTGATTTGCAATTTCTTTTTTCTGAGCACAATCTGCCTCTATAAAATAATCTTTTCCAATTCAAAATCAAAAGCTCGGACTATGAACAAGATGTAGAGCCAATGGCATTTATTTCTAAGAAGCTAATTATATATAAAGAAACCTAAACAATTCAGAAAATAACTCATTTCTCAAATTTTACTTTCTGCCCTCATTTTCCTTCGGGTCAAACTCAATGAAACATGCTTCCACTTGGATTTATTTTCTGGGTTTCTGCAGTGATGAAAAAATCTAAAATTCTCGGTCTAACAGGTTTTAGATAGTTGAGTGTCCCGCTTATTGGTATCTACAGCAGATTTTTGGAATTTGGCTTGTCAAAAAAACGGAGCATATCAATTGGAACTTAGTGATCAGAAAGTTCTCTGCTTGTGAGCTTGACAAAACCTAGAAACCAAAAAGATTTTAACGCTTCTTGTCTGTATCTCTGCACATGTGCTATGTGAACCTCAGGACGGAGAAAATGTAGATACTTTTGCTTAACTAAATTCAGAGATTCCTGTTATATAATATTTTTGTCGCAGCATTCGAGTCAGATCTTGGCTTCCACAATATATGAGCTGTAAATTGATCTCAATTGAATCATCTAATATTGGCCAAATCCGAATTAAATAACTCGCATGACAATGACGCCACTCCTGATACCTAAATTAAAATCCATCTTTAATTCTCATGAGTCAAATTATTTGAAAAAAGAACAATTCTGAGAGACATTTCATGTGAATACTTCTCAATTAGGTCCCCCATTAGCAGGCTCTGTTAAACGGTGCAAGCAATAACTCGATTTCCGCGTTCCTTGATCGCTTGTGTATGTGGAAAAAAACAGTTTATGCCACAAATAAAAATTTAAAAGCACAAAATCCAAGCTCTAAGCGAGCTAAAAATAACTCGGATGTGATTAGACACAACTCTTGATTAATTAACCAGATTTAAGCCTTTTTCGTTTTCTTAAATCCAATACACATTTTAAAATAAATAATATTTCTTTGGATTTCAATAAGTTTCCATTAGTTAGATTCCGGAAAGTTTTTATAAATTATTTAATCTTGAGCAGCAAAGAACTTGGTGTTTGATCTATGAATCCTCTCGGAATAGAAAATATTTCAGAAGCCCAAACTCGCAAATCAAGTGGAGCGCAGTCAGACAGCACGGCCACTTGCACTTCTGTGAAACTAGCTTCAACCACTGTTCTTCCAAAAGATTCTACTGCTCAGAAGGACATGCATCCTTATCCTTTCCAGCTATCCATTCTTCAAGAAAAACTTGCTGCATTGGAAGGAAGCAAAGAAAAGCAAAACCAAGAAAAGCCTTACGGATGTCATATCTGTTTTGTAAAATTTTCGCAAAGCTCTAACTTAAGGAGGCACATGCTTGTTCATACAGGCGAGAAACCTTATAGTTGCGCTCAGTGTAATAAAACATTCACAACTGCTTCAAATCTGAAGGCTCATGCTGAGATCCACAAAGAAGCAGAAACTCGAGATAAGCATTCCTGCGGGACGTGTGCCAAAGCTTTCTTGTATAAGAGTAGCTTAGTAAAGCACCAAAAGAAATGTGGGAAGGAAGCTTCAAATGAGGGAGACTCTCAAGCATCGAGTTCCATCAGTCGCAAACTTGTGAAGAAAGTGAGGATTGGTGAGGACACTACAATTTGTGCTCGTCCTCCACAACAAGAGGTCACCTCTATCCCGATTCAAGAGCCTGTTCAAAATACTTTTCTAAATAATACAACACAGCAATTCAATCTATTACAGAACTTCCTGCCTCTTACCACTTACACACCCATACAGCAGCCATTATTAAATCAAACCATGATGGGCTCTCTCATCAACCTTTCGAGTCTCCCTAGTTCAAGAGTCTCTCAGCAGGCTCTCTTGAACGATTATATTGTGCAACTTTCTTTGCTGAATATGTTACAACAACGATAATATTGTATCCCTAAGTTCCCTATCGAACATTTTATCATATGTGAAACTTTACCAGAACATTAGGAGTCTTTCCATATTCTTATTTTATTGAATGAGTCATCGTTTTCGAAATTTTATATTATAATGTATAATGTAATTGCAAACGTATTGGAGAAATTACCAACATTTAATATACCTGCTCTAAAAATAAAATAATGCTCTTCGGAGTGAATGCATCATAGATTCTTTAAGGGATATAAATCTGAAATAAGCCGGTAACCACGACTATTTTTTCACACTTTAACATTGGAAGTGCAGCAGAATGACGATCAAGCCATAGATTTGAACACAACGATTACACCTGTCTTAATGATTAGCCTCAGTGAACTTCCTTATTACCAATTAATTGTGGAAAGGCTAGCTTTGCCTAAATAATCTTAGTAATCTCAGGAAGTATTAAGAAATTTATGAGATAAAAATCAATTCCCAAAAAAAAAACTTACGCTAGCTTTCTTTAATTTTAGCGGTGCAAAGTCTGAGCTATTCTCTCTATATTTTACAGGTGCAGGAGTTGTAAAGAATCATAAAAGAATCATTCAGATTTTGATGACGAATTCTTCTGGATATATATTTATATAGCTCAAGAGATGAATTAAACAATTTTATTGTTATAAATAATCCCATGGGAAGTAATTGCTGCTCTTCTCGTCTCGAAAGAACTCAAATAACTGTTCGAGACCGTCCATCTCTAAACTCCGTAGATTCTGAAGTTGAGAGAGCTGCTCTGAAGATTCAAGCGACCTACCGTGGGCATAAGACGCGTAAAGAAGTTCGTTCAGGAAACAAGATGAGCACTGCAGAATGCCATGCACCTCCTCCCTCTTACGCCAAGCCTCTCGAAGTTGTACCAAACTACTCCAATCCTAATACTCTAGCGACACTTCAAATCGTGGGCGAGTATCAGTATCGACATGATGAACCAGGAGATGCGTTATTGCCACATCTCGGTCCTTACGAGCTGGAAAATGGAGCTGTTTATATTGGACAGTGGAAAAATGGAGTCCGACATGGCCGTGGGAAACAAATCTGGACAGATGGGTCTCAATATGAAGGCTACTGGCGGAATAATACAGCAATGGGCAAAGGCAGACTCATCCACGCTGATGGAGACATGTATCAAGGTGACTGGTTTAACGATAAATCACATGGAAAAGGAACATATACTCATTTAGATGGCGCAATATATGAAGGAGAGTGGTTCGAAGACAAACAAAACGGTTATGGAGTCGAAACTTGGCCTGATGGGTCGAGATATGAAGGAAATTATAAGTTTGGCAAGAAACATGGAAAGGGTAAATTCGTTTGGTCTGATGGGAATAAATACGAAGGAGAGTTTCACAATAACATCATCCAAGGATACGGGATTTACGAATGGCCTGATGGGAGACGCTACGAAGGAGAATGGAAAAACAATAAAATGGATGGTAGAGGCGTTTTCACTTGGTCTGATGGAAGGAAATACGAAGGCGAGTACCTTGATGATAAAAAACATGGCTATGGTGTGTTTGAATGGCCAGATGGAAGGAAATACAAAGGTTATTGGGAGAATGGTAAGCAGCACGGTAAAGGTGTGTATATCGGGAAAGATCATGAAAGAGAAGGAGAGTGGTCAGAAGGTAAAAGAATTAAATGGAACACGTAGAACAAGGAAGCTGTGATTTACTTTGTATTTTTATCATAGGGACAAGACAATATAGGAAATCCGATCTTTTATTGAACATTTTTTCCCCGGCTAACAAAATAAATCGAAACAAATAGGCAGTTTATCGAATATATATAAAGATGCATATTGGTATTCTATCCTAATTTCGGGGGTAAAATTATAAAAAAAGTGACAGATTAACTTTGTGATTCTTAGGAAAAATTGACGTTGCTCGCCAGTGTTTTTTTTTTTTCATCAGCCACTATAGATGATTTTGGATAGATAAATACCAGATTAGCACAAGCTAAGGTCAACAAATTCGTTGATCGATCTCACTCTTTTTAAGAAAATCTTTAAAATTGCTTTCGGTATTCGCTAAGCAAATGTAGCTGACATATTACTAAGCGACTGTAAAGATGGGATAATCGATGATAATCAAACCTGCATTACTGCAAGTTTGAATCTTATGATTTTTTCATACTTACGAAAGGTTCTTTGGAGAAAAAACGATTATCTCGGCAAACAAGGAAGCTGAGTTAGAGAATCTCCTAAGAAGAAGAAGGGAAAAAAAGAGCGTTTTCTTTTGTGCTGATTACTCAAATGCTCAAGATGGAGCATAAATGGCTTCTGGAAAATATGCTTTACTCTTGTGAGTATAATATTATGGTGGTACATTTGATTTTGGATTTCTAACAGAGGCAGCTCGAATTGCTCGATGAGCTCAGAGACGCAAGATTCGGTCCAAACGACCGTTCATTCTGTCGAATGTTCGGTAGGCTATCGAAACTGAGATAGTAAAGTAATATTTGATTTTTTAATTTCGTTTGGCAGAGTATTGGCTATAAAACATCGCAAATATCTAATAAATAAGTGATCATTATTGCTTTAACTAATTAATTAGCTCTTGATAAGTTGCTTAATGACGATCCTGAGAAAAGAAAACCTTCTGCAAAGAAAAACAAACACATTACAAGAGTCGATTTCAATAATTGCTTCCCTTGACGATATTTCATCATAAACAATATCTGTTTTTTGATTTTGGGAGATTAAATTCATTTGAGCGGGAAGAAATTTATGAATAGGAGATGTTTTACAATTCAGTTTTTTGACCAATTGCTTATAAAATTCTATTTTTTCTTAAGTTTGTGGTTTATGGATAGCCATTCGCACCAAATTAGGCCCTTTGAGAGAAATGGAAGTTACTACGAATCATTTCAAAACAAATAAATCTGCATGGCCTCTATTAAGGTATTCACCTTCTCTGACAATCAACAGAGAACCACAGGATCATGAAAATATGGTCCGAGTAATTCCTAAAAACCAACTTCCTACAAATCTTGCTTTTTTAAACATTGCCTGCTGGCTAACAAGGATGGCCCTAATCCTTGGCGATACTTATTGTTTCGAAAGAAGATGAGACAAACGTCTCTGCAAAGTGAGGTTTCAGTGCTCTGTGCTCAAACCAAATCGTATCAGACAAAAAATCAAATTACTTTTAGAAAGTAGTAGTTCTAAAATTGAGATAATCCAAAATTTGCGCCCGAAGAAATCATTAAGCTAAATTTCAAGTATTTCACAACATACCATCAGTCATCGAAAAAATGAAAGGAGGTTCAAATGTGAATGTGAAACTTAAACGCGATTGTACAAGGTTTGTTGAAACAGCATACAGGCTATTTGAGCGAGAACCAAAAAAATCTCGCATTTTCACTGACTTAATCCTTAAATACAAGCATGGAAGCCTGAAGGCGTTGGAATTACAAGTTAAGTTAGTGGAAATGCTAAAAGATCATTCCGAATTAATCGATCAATTAAATCTACTCGTTCCCGAAGAATATGCCGTCCCAGTCCATGATCCCGAATCGAATTTACAGGAGGTCTTGGCCTCTTGTATGATGGAACTTCAAGGAACACCTGGCGCTCTAGAGAGCTTGATTGAACTTGTCACAGAACTGAAAAATAAACGGAATCCAACAGCCGAGGATTTTGCAAAATTGGACTTGTTGCTTAAAGATAAACCTGAGATGAGAGATGTTATCAAACAACATCTCGTTGCACTCCAGAAAAATGAATTAAATTCTCAAGCTGGTGGTAATCTAGCGAATGAACAGAACCAACAAATAGAGGTCGAGGAATATTCAGCAGCACGATCTCGCATCACCCGTGGAAAAGATAATTTAAAGAAGAATCTTCTGGGAAGGACAGAAGAAAAGCCTTCTTTCGTATATGTTCCTGGAATAGCAGGATCAGTTTCTTTACCCACAGCATTGAAAAATGAATATCTATTATTTGAAGCAATGATGGAGAAACTACCCAAAGAGCAGTTCGAAGAGTTCTGTAAGTGCATTGGCCTTTTTCTTGATATGATTATCTCGCCGGTGGAACTATTTGAGCTGACTCAGGGTTTATTCACTGATGAAAGATATTTCGGATTCTTCCAGGAAATTATCAGTTCCAGAGAGTTGGCTCGCCGAAAACAAACAGTCCTTTTCAAACCTTCCACTGAATTTGATTTCTCGAGTAACTCTTTTCTAATTTCATCTCGCTAACCAGAAAAAAAATAGAGTATGAGAGAATAGCAAGTTATGCGAAATTAGACGAATATTATCCTTTGGCTCGCGTCCCCAAATCAAAAAATGAAATTATTAACAATGAAATAAATCACGAATGGTTGAGTGTGCCTCATGGTAGTGAGAACAGTTCATTCCAATTGATGAAAAAGAATACATACGAAGACGCTTTGTTTAAGGTAAAATCGCCATGAATGATATTTGAATAGTCTAAATTTTTTGCATGCATGCAGGCCGAAGACGAGAGATATGAGATCGATAACAAGATTCAAATACTCACATTCGGAGTTTCTTGGCTCGAACAAATTATAAATCCAGAAACTCCTGAAGACAAGGCCTACAAACTCCTCGAAAGAGTCATAAAACTTAAAGTAAATAATTGCTTATTCATTCCTTTGATACTCATCGCTCTGTGTGAAGGTGATTCAAAAAATATACAACAGCAATACTGAAGTAATAGACCTTCTCAGATCGAATCCCAGAGAGTGCGGGAAAGTCGTTCTGGAAAGACTGAAATCGAAACTCCAAGATATGAAAAGCGTCAAGGCAGCTCAGAAGTCAATTTGGGCCGAAGTTGCTAAGAAAAACTTCCACCGATCGTTAGATCATCGCTCTTTCTCCGTAAAGTTCCATGAGAAGAAGCTCACTAATGCCAAACGTAAACTCTCGTTTCGCGCAAGCATTTACTCTCCTCTTTCGATTTAGATTTCCTCAAAGATGCCAGACACAGATATAAGAACCTCCAAAAGATAACTCCTGACTCTGTGAATATGCCTTCTCTCAAACAATTTTTAATATTTCACTATTAGCACATAAATAAGTACTGGCAACTTTTGAATACTTTTGAAGGAATATCGAAAGATGCCGTTTGTAAACACGAAGCGTTAAATGCTGAACCTTTCCAAACTGCACTGTAATAAAACTGTTAAACTCTGCTTGCAATGTTTTCATCTATCAATTTCAGGAAAAAGCCGCTATCGATGAGAAAGAATTGTCCAATATACCGCATGTCATTTCAGAATCACCTAATCAAGGAAGATGCAACACAGATATTATGGTTTGCTGTATTGAATTGCCATTCGAATTACGCAGAAAGAGAGAAGATTAAGAAATCATTCAGAACATTGGTTATTGACATTCTCGGCTTCAATGATCCGAAAGAAGCAGAAGTTTATAATAATATTATTTCAGAAGACAAACTTCTGTACATTGTATCAAAAATCGAATCGAAGTTATACGATAAGAGTTTCAGTTTCCTTCGACAAGAGAACCAGGGTAAAATTTAAGTCCTCAATGTGAGAAGACTTTCTATGTCATAGATCCGAACAAGAATCCCACCCATGAGACTATCCATGCAGTTGTGGAGAAATTTAAGAATAAAGAGAGCAATACAAATGATGGCAATACCGCTCCAGAAGGTCGAACGTTTGTTCACTGGAGGGTAAGATTGAATGAGAGCAATAAGGACAAGAAAAAAGATAACGATGATGACGAGGACGAATCTTCTGACGAGCAGAAGAGTAATTCAGAATCAATTGTAGATTGCTCTTTTGGGTTTCGTTAAACGTTATGACTAATTTTTTTTTAAGGGTATTGACTCTGCGGCTGAACATGAAGAGGCTAAGGAAATGGAATACCATGAATCAAGGGACGAGACGATATTTTTACCGATTAAGACGCCTACTTCGAAGCTCTTCTATGGAACTGAACATTTTATGTACTTCTGTAGAATGTTTTTCACCCTCTACGAGCGTATGTTGAGAGCTTGGGAAATTGCAAACACCTTTGAAACGAATTCCCGAACGGAAAAGCTTACAGCCCAAGTAAATACTTGTTTCGGAGATATTTTGATGAATGGTATTGCTCAGGAAAAAACGACTCTTTCAAAAGAGAGATATGACGCTTTTAAATGGGTGTTGGTGCACCTCATTCGTGGTGACGTTGATAATATTAAATATGAAGACTTTATTCGAGGTTTGTTTGGCAAGAATGCCTATGCGCTTGTTGTTATTGACAAGATTGTTGGTTCGGTAAATTAGAAATCTTAGCTATGACCCAAGTTCTAATTATTTTTTTTCTTTTTTTGGGGGTTTATTTAGACGATAAAAGCACTGCAGAATCTTGCCAACGACGAATTGTCAAACAAATTTTTAGATCTCTATATGCAATCTATGGGCAAAAGACCTTTGAATGATATGCTCAAAGACAAAAAAGATCTCGAAATCGAAACCCCAGTACCACGAATATGGCAAGAAGAGCTTTATATTTCAAAAATGAATCAATTGGCCTTGTAAGAGAGTCTCCCTTTCGAATTTTCTAACCATTTTTCGGATAGCCAAAACCTTAAGAAAATCTCTGATGCTGATTTTTTCCGATTTCTAATCGACGATGGTGTTCTAAACATAAACTTATATGAAGTCCCTTATCGCGGATGGAATGAAGAGGATATTGCTCAGGCATCAGAGTACCTTAGGGTGAGAGAAAAATTTATTGAATAATATTTTAACTTGTCCTTTGCTATTTCAATATCAGAAATACACCACTTCGCTTCCAATGCCACAGTACCAGAGCAATTCTCAAGTTTTTCTTCAGAGAAACGTGAGAAAAACTCAAAGAATTGCAGAAAAGAACCCCAAACAAGAAGTCGTCCAAATATATAGAATCGAGTATAAGGTAAAAGACTCTTTCTTAACTTTGAGAAATTGTTGCTAACGGCTGACTAGACTATTACGAATTCCAATAAACTTATAACAGACAGCTATGGTCAAGAAGATCTAATATTGAAAGTGACTGGAAAGGTAGTTAGTTTCTCGTTGTTATTTAACAATAATGTTGTTTTCGTCAAAGATGAGTGAAACAGAAAGGTTTGAAAAGGAATACAAGCGTATTTTAGAAGCCAAAGTAATTAAAAAATAAATGAATATATTGCGATTATCTTACTCAGGTTGATTTTCGAGCTTCCGTGTCCGCTGCATCATGAGTAGTTTGAGTGGTTGTATCTTATTTAATTGCATTTTTTCTTTCGTTTCACTCCTATTTTTTACATATTAGAGTGCATCTCTGTTCATGTTCTCTAATGGTCTTCCAATTTTGAAAGCTCACGAGGCACTTGAAATTTTTCATTCAATCAAATCTTGGGTGATATATATATAAAAGAAGCACATAAATTGCATGTCGAGTCATATGAAGTTTTCAATAGCCACATTGTTTATATGCATATTTTGTGAGCATGTTCATCGAACCCCAGCCGTTGTTTTCTCAAAGAAAGACTAAAAACATTTTTGTTTCAAGGGCAAAGATATTAACAAACATTTTATTTTATTTTTTTTCGCAATCACAATAATATATTGTAGTACATCACCTAAACCTAAATTTACACTACAGGATAGTTTTCCTATTTACAACTGATATAGAAGATAATGATACCTTTCTATCTTAGTATTAGTATAATAGACTAGTGAATTGTAATTTATTACTAAAATAGTTGGCAAATGCTAAGTAGTAAAATTTATTAATCATTATCGCGTGCTATTTTAATAATCATTTTTCTGAAAATTGGATATATTACTCTCATAGTGATGAATCTTATCAATACACTCGGCAATTTGAAATTATAATTTGAAAAGCGGTTAATTCTAATCATCACTCGGATAAAATTTTGTAATGCGGTAACCTCAAAGCATTCGTTGTAATGTGTATGTTTTGATAAAAAACGCGACTCGAGGAGTACTTTCACCTCTCTCTCTCTATCTTTCCTTATTGAATCCATTTTACGGTGTATCAGGTAGAAATAATGCTATTATGTGTCTCGTCAGCGGACATTTTTCTCAAGGTGTTAGGTTTCTTCTTGGCACAGCATTAAATTCGAAGTTCAGTTTCTTAGTGTTACATACAAGAGTAACAGAGGTATCTCGAAATCATGAATAAGATT
>ENA-UOUE01000079-UOUE01000079.1-compost-metagenome-genome-assembly--contig:-NODE-79-length-71490-cov-5.978267_pt1 | contig 71490 bp, 47 predicted proteins | sample MGYA00238146_ERZ747223 | MGnify/ENA primary metagenome ERZ747223 (study PRJEB28781, sample SAMN06268865) | compost metagenome | isolation source: single cell | place: USA: California, Emeryville, Joint... | reverse complement strand
CATTCTTCTTTTTTTTTATTTTACCAAACGAATTCACAAATACTACCAGTACTCTATTGCCTTTTTTTTCGCTGAATTAAATTATTGAATTATAAAAAACCAAAAAAATTAGCTAAATAATAATCATAATAATCAAAGTCTCCAAAAAACAGTACAGCCACGAAACTGCAAGGATACATCTAACTTGATATCAAATGAGCTTGAAATCTCAATCCCAATAGAATGTGAGAGAGATAGAAATGGCATTCAATGGGTAGTCAATTATTCTCAGGGAGCTATCAAAGATTCTGAAAAATTTCTCTGCTCTTGATTGATTGAATTCCTATTCCAGCGGATCCAAAGCAATTCAGTTTTTCAGAACAGATTTTTTCAGTATTATTAATCACAAAATCTTATAAAATTTTATGCTGAATATCCAGGAGAGTGTCCATACAGAGTCTCTTTTGCCAGAGTCTCGTGATCGAAGCGAGTCAAGAGCAGTACATAAGAAATCACTTTCTTCATAGCCTAACAAAAACAAAGGAATTCAGATCTTATCTCCAAAATGGTTTCTTCAATCATACGTTTTTCATTTGGGTTTCTGACTTAATTAGAGTATCGTCGATTGTGGTTCTTTTGATTGATAAAGCCACTTTATTAAGGGGCAAAGAAAAGACGTTTAAGCAAGACATGCATTACGAACTAAGAGATCAAGAAAGCTCTCAGCGCAATTTTATGCGGCTACAAAAACTTTACAATAAAGTTAAATCCCATTCTAATCGGCCTCTTGTTCGAGCACTTTACAATGCTTATAAATGTAATACTGCAATTGAAGATAGAACTTATAATCCAAATTAGCAAAATTTCTTGCAAACTTGTTGATGTCTATTATTATTGGTATCCTACAGATGGCGACTCCAATCATGGTGGAGCTGCTCATTGATTTTGTTGAAGATGCTGTTTTGGATATTAAAAAAGGAGCAGTCCTTTTAGCGATATTCGCTGTGATGAAATTTACTGCAAACCTTCTCTCATCGCATCTAACTTTTAATCTGGTGTTTTGATTTGATGTAATATCTGATGAAAAATGAAATCAAAGGAAATATTGGGGACGAGAATGTCAAATGGAGTGATCGCATTAACCTACGATAAATCTTTAAAAATCTCTTTGATGAAAAATAAATCAAGGAGTTTAGCTTCAATCACAAATCATATGCAGCTGGATGCTCAAACTTTAACCACTGCTTCAACCGTCATGTCGAATATAGTGACCTTTCCACTACAGATAATCATAGGCATGGGAATTTTGTTTACACAAGTTGGACTTTCTTTCCTCTCGGGAATTGCAGTAATAGCACTAGGGATGATAGCCAATATTTTTATTGGGAAAAACTATCAAATGTATGTCTTATGATGGATTATATTTATGTTCCTAACTCTCGCCAGAGCGCAACGACATATAATGACTCAAAAAGATGAACGTCTAAAAGTTACTGCAGAGGCAATAAACCACATTAAATATATAAAAATGAGTGGACTGCGAGAGTTTGCAATGAAAAAAGTATTTAGAGTTTTAACTATTTATAGAAGTGAGGAAAATTGTTCTAGATCTTGAATGTGCGAGAGTTGGAGCTGTCATTTGTTGTGAAACTGTATAAGAACCTCTGCCTGCTGATCTTCAGTTTATGGGCCGTTCCAATGTTTGTGACGACAGCTATTTTTACAACGTATGTCTGGACGGGCCACCATCTTTCACCCCAAAAAGCTTTCACCGTTTTATCAACTTTAGCTGTCTTACAGGTAAGAAAAAAGGTGGGCATTATCTTAAAATCCATCGGCTTAGGTCCCTTTAAGACAGATCCCCATGTTACTAGTGCGTTTGCTAGAAGCAAATGTGAGTATGAAGAGGATCGAAGAATTTCTCGCAGATGAGGAAATTGATACCGGATTTATCGAGGACAGCGATGATCATAGTTTTGTGCATTCTGTTCTTATAGAAAATGGCAACTTTTACTGGGAGAAGGCAAACAATGCAATAGATGAGTCTAAGATGATACTGAGCAAGGTTAACCTTTCAATCAAAAAAGGACAATTCATCGCAATTATTGGAAGGTATGCATATATAGATATATATAGGAGAATTGACTCTGTGAGCTGTAAAATGAGAGCTTCGCTCTCAAATCATTTTTCAAATAACTTGCAATCCTCTAATCTAATTTTTCTACTTTTTTAGAGTTGGCAGCGGTAAGTCTTCTCTTCTTAGCGCGATCACTGGCGAGATGCGATATAATCCTCAGAATCCTCCAAGAGTGGTTATCAATGGCTCATTGGCAGTGCTTCCGGAAAAGCCATGGATTTTAAATAAACTGTTCAAGAGAATGTAATTTTTGATGAAAGGCTGGATCCCCTGTGCTATGCGGAAGTATTGAAGTACTCCTACCTTGAAAAAGATTTAGAAATACTCCCTAATGGTGATCAGACCGAAATTGGAGAGAAAGGAATCAATCTAAGCGGGGGACAGAAGGCAAGAGTGGCTCTAGCAAGAGCGATTTACTCAAACAGTGATATTTATTTTATCGATGATACGTTGAGCTCAGTGGACGTGCATGTCGGAAACTACATCATGCAAGAATGCTTTTTGAAATACCTCCATGGAAAAACAAGAATATTAATAACTCATAACTGGGACTACCTCAAGTGTGTTGATGAAATTATCATAATGGAAGGAGGCAGCATTATTGAGAGAGGGTCATATAGCCAGATTAAAGAGAGCAAGCTCTACCAAGATATTATAGAAAGTTTGAAAGCTGATTTCGGTGCTAACTCCGAAGAAAAAGAAGCTCGAAATCCGAGTTCTAACGGCAATACTTCGAATAGAGGAGTCTTATTGATCAAGCGAGCTGATGAAAATGAGAAAAGTTGGTCTCTGAATGATGGAAATTCACTGAAAAAAGAAGAAGTTGATCCTGTTATTCAGAAACTAACGTTAAAAGAGGATCGAGAATCTGGTGCTATTCACTTTGGTGTTTACAAAGAATATTTGGATTTCAATGGCGGATGCGTATATTTCAGTCTGATCCTTTTTGGTAACTCACTATTCAATGCTTACACTCCTTACTAATTTTTCTCCTGTACTTTACAGTGATGCTTATTTGGCTACTTATGCACGTTGGTTCGAATTATTGGCTTACAATTTGGACGTCAAGAAGTGAAGATACTGATCCCAAATTTTATGGACTGCTCGCTTGCGGATATGCAGTGATGTGCTTGATCAGAGCTGCGATTATAGATTTTCGAGCAGTACGAAGCTCGGGATCAATACATTATCAAATGATTGAAGCTGTGATGAATGCTTCTCTGCCAAAATTCTTCGATAGAGTTCCAATTGGAAGACTTCTTAACCGTTTCAGTAAAAATCTAAATACTGTCGATATTACAATTCCTCCTTCTTGGGGCAATGCGATCGTTTCTGTTTACATCCTGCTCGTGGAGATAGGCAGTTGTGTGGTTACAAGCCCTCACGTGCTGCTGCCATTAGTTTTGATTTTCCTATTCTTTTCAGGAGTTGTTCAGAGATCGTTTGTCTCTCTAAATCGGGAAATCGTTCGGCTTGGTAATGCCTTTCTTTGATATATTATTCAATGAATTTTAGAGAGTATCTCGAAAAGCCCCATCGTTAGTCATCTTTCAGAGACTCTTACTGGACTTCTTGTCATCAGGACTGCCAAAAGACAATCAGCATTCATGAAGGTAAAGTCTTGACTAACTCTCTTGTTAACTAGAAAATTTTGTTAGAGAAATTATGAATTTCAAGACAACAATATCAAGAATGTCTTACTGTCTGCGGCACTGAGAACTTGGTTTGCAATAAGAGTGCTAATTTTGGCTATACTTATTATCATTCCCTCAATCGCGATGATAGTAAATCATTATGTTATTAGTATTCTCATGTAAAATATCATTTTTGCTCACAGATGTTTGTTAAACAGAACATATCGGGAGCAATTGCTGGTTTCCTAGCAACATACATCCTAAGCCTCGATCAAGGCATTTTATCATTTCTTCAGGTAAATGTGAAGCTTGAAAAAACGTTTAACTTTTTCTTTTTCCTCTATTGCAAGATGGCATCTTCATTGGAACTTAATATGGTTTCATTCGAGCAGTGCGAAGCCTTTATCAGGTAAGTCATTGAATTATACTATTATTGAATAACCTTTGTGTTTACTCATCAATCAGAATCCAACCAGAACAACCAAGACGAAATAGCAAACGATCGTCAAAAAAGTCAACTTCTAATAATTGGATTGTTGAGGGGTCTATTGAGTTTGTGAGTTTTTCGGTGATTTATCGTGACAATCTGCCTTTAGTTATCAATGATTTGACTTTGAAGATAGAACCTCGCCAAAAGGTAATGTGTGCATGCCGTTCTCTTGTCAATTTGTTAAAAATATACAGATAGGAATTGTGGGGAGGACTGGTTCTGGAAAGTCCAGCCTGATACTTGCAATCTTGAAGGTTATCGAATCTTGTGAAGGCAAAATACTCATTGATGGAATTGACATTTCAAGTATTGACCTCGATGAATTAAGACAAAATATTGCTACAATTCCTCAAGTACGATTTAATTATCAATAAAAGATCGATATTCACAATCTCATAGGACCCAATGTTATTTGAAGGAACTCTCAGGCAAAATCTCGATCTCCTCAATGTTTATTCAGATCAAGAAATTTGGGATGTGCTAGCAAATGTTTCACTCAAATCAAAAGTTTTGCAATTGAATAACGCACTTGGATATGAGGTTAGACAGTCCAGTAAACTTAAGAGTCAAAGTTTTTTGTTTTTTTGTTAGGTCAAAGATGGCGGACAGAATTTAAGTAATGGAGAAAGACAACTGGTTTGCATCGCTCGCACTCTCATTCAAGTAATCTAAACATATCCTAATGGTAACTTGAGTTTCTATTGCTTGATTAGAAGAAGATTATTTTGCTTGATGAAGCCACCTCAAGTATTGACTTACAAACTGAGAGAATCATTCAAGATACAATTTCTCAAATAATGAGTCAATGTACAGTATTGACTGTGGCCCACCGTTTAAACACTATAATTAATTCGGACAAGTACTTGAACCAAACTGTTTTTTTTGGTTAAATTTTACAAATTTTGCAGGATTATGGTGCTTAATGAAGGCAAATTAGTTGAATATGATCATCCAAAAATCCTACTGGAAAATCCAAATTCATTGTTTGCTCAATTATGGCATGCTTTGGAAGAGAGAATGTTTTCAGAGACTGAAAGAATTTAGGTTCTCTGTTAACCTCTCCTGGATAAGTAAAAATTAGAGAGAAATTTTATGATATAGTTGAATAACGATGATTGTATTCCACTCTTGCTGATGCATGAATAAATGTCTCTTTTAGAGGCAATTTTTGCTAGGATTGGAAGGAGAAATTTGTAATGATGAAGTATTTGTGCTATAACTAGAAATAGAGATGAATTTAATAAAGCCTGGAATAGCATAAATTATCCTTTCAGTAGGCAGTCTGATGCTTTTTGCTTCTCGCAGAGAGAGAGTAATTTCTCCAAAAGAACATTTAGATTCAAAGGAAATTGTTAGGGAGACTCTTTGCTAGTGCCGAAGACCTGAAATTTCTTTTTAAAGAAGTATTTGAAAAGTTAAAACTCTAAAAAAAGATGAAGAAAAGAGAAGATAATGCTTTAGTTATTGAATCACGTGTCTACTTTTCATTGGTCGTATCTTAGAGAGATACAAAACACGAAAAATAATTTAGAAAAAATAAAAGTTTAAATGAAGCATCTTCGAAAAATCGTCATTGGTATGGTTTTACTTCGTGATGTGGCACTAATCGAATGTTAGACCCTTTCTGTCTCAAACAGTTCGAAGGCAAAGGTATTTCTGCTCAAATTAAATGCACTCCCGAAGAGTTTGAGAGCAAGATAAATGAACTTTACGACCCCGCAAACCTTAAAGAAGGGTATCTTTATGAATTCAATTGATATTACTTATTACTCTCCTACCCATGTAGATATGCGCCATTTTGCAAACATCTTTTCGTCAAGAATTGGACAGACACTGTCATGGGATCTATGCGAATTACCAAAGAAAATGAGCATTTGTTGAGGTTAGAACTAATTTATCCAGTACTCATTAATGATTTTATGTAATGTAGAACCTGCTATGAAGCAAGAACGGAAAAAGAGCTTCCGGTGTTGACAAGATACTTCCCACTCTCGTTAGTGAAACCAGAAATTGCTCCTTATTTCGACGTTATCCTGTACAGCAAGGAACAAATACAAAAAGAAAATGAAGCCATGGGAACAAAAGACCCTAATGCCGAAGTCGACTACGAGTGGGGAGTTGTTTCAATCAAACCACAAGAACTTGGAAAAGAGATACCAATGTCTCCAATCACAATGATGCGTAATGCTCTTGGAAAAGAAGAGGGTGGATCTGGAGTTCCCCTGGATAGACAAAAATATCTTGAATCCGTGGAGTTTTGGAAAGACAACGCTATTATCCTCGATAAATAATTTGGTTTCATGCATCGTAATGCCTGAAAATCATTTCCATCACATAGAAAGCAGAAAAATAAGCAGATATTGTTTGAAATTATCTCAAAAATAACAAAAAATGTGAAAGATCTAATCAAATAACCCAGTTTTGTTTCAAATAAATAACAAGAACGTAGTGAAATCTTTTCAAATAATAACATGAATTGCTGAAGGAGTATCGTAGTAGTCGTAACTTTGTTATTATGGCGCAAAATAATCTTCTTTTGTTAGTAGCAGTGCTATTGCAAGCAAAAAAACTTTGTCTCAATAACAGGAGGATTCATAATTATCCTTGAACAAATAAATTACGCGTAGATATTGTATTATTTTTGTGAGTGTGTATTTTTTCATAAGGATGGAATCCATCAAGAAGATAGAATTTGACGAAATCGATGAATTGCTGATGCGCGAAGCCTTAGCTGAAGTAACTTTGTTCTGGATTTTACCTCACAAAGCGTAGGCAAGCAAAGGAGCAGAAGCGAGAGAAGTCCCAGTAGGATGTGTTTTTGTGAAATTCAACGATGGTGAAAATAAGAAAGATTTTTCAATTGTCGCTCGTTCACATAACCTCACTACCCTCACTGGAAATGCGACTACTCACTGCGAAATTAATTGTATAGACAGTATTCTTTCTGCAAAAAAGCAAAAAGTAGAAACGCCCAAAATTCTAAGCTAAAGTAATATTCAGGCTGATGATGATGGCATTTTCTCTGAGCTCGTGTTATATGTAACAGTTGAGCCATGTATCATGTGTGCTTTCGCTCTCAATCTTATGAGTACCACTTCCTAATTGCATTCCTTTATTCTCCTTTGAACGATACAGAAATCAAACGAGTTTATTATGGTTGTGGAAACGAGAAATTTGGTGGAAATGGATCTGTTTTGCAGCTGAACGATAAGGATTTTGGAAGAGCTTATCCAAGTTACGGTACCATAACTTTTTGTTTCTGTAAATAACATACTATACACTCAAAGGAGGGTTATTTGAGCGTGAAGCTACGGACCTATTGAAGGACTTCTATGAAAAAGGGAATCTAAATCTTCCTGAAGAACTCAGGCATCGCTATAAAAAAGTTAAAAAGGAGACCACTACGACTTAGTACTCGAGCTAGCTCAGCCATAAAAGCACTTTCATCTCTGATGATCACATGAAAGCGCATTTAGATTACAGATAATTAGATAGCTTTATTCTCAGTAGTGGACTTATGGAGAAATGAAATCTACTGCTTACTATGATTGCATAATCTTGATATCAATCCATAAACTGCAAAAGTATTGTTCAGAGGTAAGCTTTTTTAACGAAATGCGTTTCTTCAAATGACTTGGTAAAAGATCATCTCACTAATCATCTCTCAGATTTTAGTCAAATTCCCTTTTCTCTTTCTAATGGGAGCCTAAGATCAAAATTGATTGAGGATATAATCGTCGTAGCCCTGGCAATTATAGCACTTATCATATATCTTTCTTAGCAGCCCTATGAGTTGAGAAATTACACACCTACCTTGTGTGCCTGGGTAGGTTCTTCAAGGTATTTCGGCATCCTTAAGGAGTTTAGAGAAAAAGGTCTAACCAGCGAAACCCAACACAAAGTTCGCAATTGAGAAACAAGAATAAACTTCTTAAAACCATGAAATTATGTGTGCATTATTACTCACAACAACAACGAAAACATTGTAGATATTGAGTACAAAAATAAAGAACGTTGGCTAAAAGATAACCGCGAAGGGTTCTGATTTTAAGATTTGCATTGCTTTTTATGACTTCCTAATAGGAGGTAATTTTAATAAACCAAGTAATATCATCATAGCCACTATTGAGAACCCTTTTCTTCCCAGGATGTTGGATTAAAACCTTAACAAATCCTACTTTTTTTATGCCTTTGACCAAGTTAAACGGGCACTATTAGAGAGTTATAAACCCCGATTCTTATTTTATCTTCTTAATTAACTGAAGATACATATAGAGCGGACGTGTTCTATTAATTTATAATCGAAAACTTTTTTCGAGGTTGACCTCTATAGATCCAGATTAGAAAATCTGTAAATGCTTAAAAGCTCTCCTGAAAAGGAAGAACATTCCCAATTGATCAACGACCCTGATCTTTACAATCCACATGAAAGACTTGGATTCGTGAAGTGGACAAGAGTTTTTGCGGTCCCTATCATTCTGGCTTCGTTCGTGCAAACCGCTCTGTCCATCTTTCTCTCGGTGTTACACCCTACCGCTCTCTCCATCAGTCTCGCTGTCGGAGGTGGTTTGTTCTTCGCTGTTTCCATTTTGGCTCTCGTCTGGGCCAATAAGACTAAAAAGGCATTGATCGATGAAGATCATGCTCTTGGCCAAGCTGCACCATCATCTGGTCTTACCAGTGTACTGTTCTTCTTGTCATTTTTCCTCGCTGCTTCCACCCTTGTTTTCCTTGCCGCCATCTATTCCCATCAAGGTTGGAATGCAGACTATTTCCAAGCCGCTGTTTCAGACCCAGCAGCATGGGCAAGCGTCTTTGGTGATTTCACTGCTGAAGATGTCAGCAGCTTCTTCTACAATGCACACATGTTCATCGCTGGATCCACCCTTGCTTGCCTCTTCTACTTCTTGTTGGTGTCCAGATCCGCTTTCAAATTCCTTGATTTCGGCAACAGAAGTATGTCTCTCTTGGTGTTTATCTCAAACACTCTCCAGCTCGCTGCAGGCCTCTCCCTCATTTACTACTCGAAAAACCTGCAGCAATTCAACAACCACGAACACATTACAGCCAATTTCCCTCTCTGGAACTTGAGTGCTCTCTACGTCACTGGAATTGCAATCTCTGCAATTACTCTTCTCACTTTCATTGTGAACTGGAGAAAATGGAGAATTGGATTCTTCTTCATTGCCTTCTTGCTTCTTATTATCTTCGTCCTCCTCATCAACTTCACAGGTTTTGCCTACAGACACGCAAGATACACTTACAACCATTACGAATCCGAGGCATACTGCCCAGGAAGACTTGGTGCTGCTGATATCCAAGACTTGAGCAACCACGGCTGCCCAAGTAAATACGTTGTCGTCAACAACACTGTAAGCTTGGATTGCGACAATGCCTGGGTTGGAACACTTTGGGAACAAGATGTTGGAGTTGCTGCAAGTAAGCAAAAACATCAACAAGGATGCTTAAATGAAGCCTGCTGTGGAGTTCTTGCTGACATTTACACAGCTGACCTCTACATCTTGGCACATTTGTCTCTCATTGCAACCGTTCTGGTTGGGCTCGTATCCATTGGTACCTACTACTTATGGTATATTAACTGGCTTGACTATGGTATCACGAAATCCTCCAAGGACCTCGTTTGGCTTCTCGCCAAGATCTTATTGGTTGGAGCCTTTGTGGGAGTTTACCTGGCTGTTCCATTGAGTGTGCCCTCAGAATACGGTAACTCAGTCGTAATCACACCCACTTCTACCGATAGTATCACCATGATTTCTGCTTCTGACATTGGAGACAACCCTTGCTACCAAATTGGTAACGTCACACTTGCTTTCAATACCACAGCTTGTGACAACACTGCTTGCAAAGGTTACACTCTTCTTGTATACCTTCTTGCAAAACAAGCCAAGTGGACAACTCCTGAAACCGCCAGTGGCTACGAGTTCATCGATCCAAGCGCTAAGTCAGACGCATTCCCTTCTGCTGACCAAAATGATGGCTTCTTGGGTCTTAAAGGTGATCCTACCAGCATTCAGACAGCTCTGAATAGCGCCATTACTGTGTGCCCAATTACTCCTGGAAAGGATTCCACTATTACCGTTAAAGTCCAACAAATCAAAGAAAGCAGCTCTTCTCGCAGACTTTTAGGAGTCGCCTTGAATGGAACTTCCACGGCAACAGTCGCTCTTGGTCTTCAACAAAACTTGACAGAAGTTTTGAGAGGAACAGTTGGCACTGAAGTTAGACCTGGAGTCTGGAAAGGAATCAGCTCTGCTCGTGTCGATCTTGCAAGAGTTGACGGTTCTTATATCACCTACCTCTACACTGACGCTCGCGGTGACTTTTCCGTTAATATGCCTAAATATGCTGGAAACAAGCCTTACCTCGTCAAAGTGGTCGTCACAGCAGCTGGATATATTCCAGTTACCTACAGCGCACAAATTGGAGGTTTCCCAAGACGCGCATCAACCGAGCTTGGATTCTTAGAATTATTCAGATACAATTATTCTAAAGTGAACACGACAACTGCCTCAAAGGTTGTTCTTGCTGCTGCTTCAGTCACAGCAAATACAGGTTTGGGTAACACTTCGATTACTGTTTCATTTGGAAACCTTACCAGCACCAATGGAACTAACGCCACAGTCACAGTGACAGCCGGCAATAAAACCACCACTAACACAACAACGATCAACGCTACCAACAAGACCAATGCCACTAATGCCACAAATAAGACCAATGTAACAAACGTCACCAACAAGACCAACGTCACTAACGCTACAACTGCCAACAAGACCAATGCCACTAATGCCACGAATGTCACCAACAAGACCAATGTAACAAACGTCACCAACAAGACCAATGTAACAAACGTCACCAACAAGACCAATGTCACTAACGTTACCAACAAGACTAACGTTACTAATGTCACCAACAAGACCAATGTCACTAACGCAACCAACGTGACAAACAAAACCAACGTCACTAACGTCACCAACAAGACTAACGTTACTAATGTCACCAACAAGACCAACGTCACTAACGCTACAACTGCCAACAAGACCAATGTCACTAACGTCACCAACAAGACTAATGTTACTAACGTCACCAACAAGACCAACGTCACTAACGCTACAACTGCCAACAAGACCAACGTTACTAACGTCACCAACAAGACTAACGTTACTAATGTCACCAACAAGACTAACGTTACTAATGTCACCAACAAGACTAATGTCACTAACGTTAGCAACAAGACCAACGTAACCAATGTCACAAATAAAACAAACGTTACTAATGTCACCAACAAGACTAACGTCACTAACGTTAGCAACAAGACCAACGTTACTAACGTCACCAACAAGACTAACGTTACTAACAAGACCAATGTTACTAATGTTACCAACAAGACCAATGTTACTAATGTTACCAACAAGACTAACGTTACCAATGTCACCAACAAGACTAACGTTACTAACGTGACGACCACAAACAAAACTACCACGACTAACGTGACAGAAGAGCCTATCACACCATTTACCGGACCAAGACTTGCTACCATTAGAATCCATGTTGTCTCAGCCTTGGATCAATCAACTCTTTCTAATGCTCACGCTTACCTTTATGTCGGAGGCGATGTTACAAGCGTTCAAAACAAGTCTACATACACAGAAACTGTCCAAGGAAATCAGATAGTTTTCACTGGTGTTAGAAGAGGAAACTACGTCCTTAGAGTGGCTCACACTCACTACATTGAACATGTGCGAAATCTCGTTGTTAGAGGAGACTCAGTCAATGTTACCGTTGCTCTGGTTCCAACTGCTATCACTAACAACACAATGGAAGTCATCCTCAATATCCCTGACTCACAAAACTTCAACCTGCTCGCCAACTTCCAAGTTGATTCGAATAATGCTTGCCATGTTAGTGCAAGTACCTCTACTTGCGGAGGCCTCTCACTCTTCTCAGAAACTGGCCAATACGAATCTCTCAAGGTCAACACCTATGGCCAACATTACTACCTCGTGTACGTTCGTCAGTTTAAACAGACAAGTCTTCAAAAGACAGACAAAGTCAGTACAAACACAAGCCTGCCTATTTTTGAGAGACTCTTCCTTGCTGCCAACACAACCACTACCACAACAACAACTGTGACAACTACCAATGTCAGTAACAAGACTAACGTTACTAATGTCACCAACAAGACTAATGCCACTAATGTCACTAACAAGACCAATGTTACTAACGTTACCAACAAGACCAACGTTACTAATGTCACCAACAAGACCAACGTGACTAACGCTACAACTGCCAACAAGACCAACGTTACTAATGTCACCAACAAGACTAACGTTACTAATGCTACCAACAGAACTAACGTTACCAATGTCACCAACAGAACTAACGTTACTAACGCTACCAACAAGACCAATGTTACTAATGTTACCAACAAGACTAACGTCACTAACATCACCAACAGAACTAACGTTACTAACGCTACCAACAAGACTAACGTTACTAACATCACCAACAGAACTAACGTTACTAATGTCACCAACAGAACTAACGTTACTAACGCTACCAACAAGACCAACGTCACTAACGTTACCAACAGAACTAACGTTACCAATGCCACCAACAAGACTAATGCTACTAACGTCACAACCACCAATAAGACCAATGTCACTAATGTGACAACCACGACAATCTATGGTCAAGGAAATATTGGAAGAGTCCACAAGAGTGCAAATGGTACTTTCCCTGCCAGACCTCTCACGAAATCAGGCGCGTTCTTGGACATCTACTTGCCAGGCCTTGACATCGTGGCAGCTAGACTCAATGCTCCTTCTCAAATTTTGAAAAACATTCCTGAAGACGAGACTCTTACTTGGCTCGCGTTCTGTATGGACGGAAGTGTTGGCCCAAGCTCTATTAGAGTGATCAACGCATACTGGGATCCAAAGACCGACAACAGCACTGTTCCTAACGCTCAGACAATTTGCGGTCCTCTCTATAACCAAACAGCACTATCCACTGTTGAAATCCTTGCCGATGCTTAATACCATTATTTTGCATGAGGCAAGTCGCCATAACAAATTATGAAACAATATATATAAAGAGATATATATGAAATAGTGAAATCAGCTTAACAAATAGGCATTTGAAAATGACAAACGAAGATTTCTTCAGCATTCTATTCCGCTTGCTAATATTCACAGAAAATTCTATAAGAACATAAACCTATCCAAAAATTTATTCCATCACAAAGAAAATATTCAATCATAAAAAAGCAATATTCAAAGAAATGAGCTTGAACTTGAGAAAAATCTCTCAAAGGTCTTCCAAAATTTCATTGATGTTTCTCCTATTTACCAATTAATTAGCTTTTGTTTTTTTAGTGTGCAAAAAAATTTCCCAATTTTTGATCTATTTGAGATGATGAAAACTTCAGAGAAAATAAAATAAAAAGTAATAAGATCCAAGATGAACTTCGTCTGACATCAACAGTAATTCTTTAATGCTTATTATGATTTCTTCCTATTTTACCAAATGAGCATAAGTGGAATATTTCTTGTTGAATCCAAAAAGAAACCAAAATTTCAATTAGGTAGTGAGTAGTTAACACAAGCAAAAGTGGAAATTTCCACGCTCTTTCAGACGGAACTTGAACAAGTATTCGAAAAATTTGAGTCCAACATAAGCTTTTCAAAGTGTTAACTGAAATTGCCAACTCTCAAAGTTTCAAAGCTATCGTTGGTCGAGTTGCGATAACTTCGAGCGTAACAACTAAAGAGAAAATTCAAACCTTACGGACTCGAGATTCTGAAATTCTACAAAACGAATAGTAAATATTTGCTAACGATTCAGAATACAGTATTTTTTATCAGTATAAACTACGAATAGAAACGATAAATAAAAATCAAGTCTTTCGATAGAACAAAATTTTTTTGAGAAAGCATGAATCTTCACTACCTGAAGCCTCCTAATGACGTTTTTAACATAAAACATCCATGTAAAATGACATCTAAATCTAACCTAATGTGTGAATAGCAGAATATATCTTTCAGGGACAAAAAGAGAAGGCCACAAGAAAGATTTACTTTTCTGTTGATTATACACCTTTTGAACGTGAACAAATTGCGAATTTAGAGAAGTACCTGAAAGAACAGAATATCAAGCTTCCTCATTTGTAAGCAACCTTCCAGTGTTAACACGCAGTTTATGACTCAATAACAAATTTTAGTTGGACCTCAGCTCATTCTCTGAGATTCTTATACTCTGGAAATTTTCAACTGACAGGGAAGGATGATGGAGTGACCGCTCGGCTCCAGAAATTCCTAGAAACAATCAATCGCCCGACATATGGAGTTGTTGATCCTGAAACTCAAAAAATATTGGCAAGCTAGATCCTCGTTGAGCATACTCTAATTTTTACAAATAATAGGAGAAAGGCTACGTTTACCTAGAAGGCGTCGATAAGCAATATCGACCAATTATAATTTTTGACCTTTCAACCATAACTACGAAGACTGTAACATTAAAAAAACTTGGTGTTACTTCAATGTAATATATATCATTCGCTAGGTGACATTGGAAGTATTTGCCAAAGCTGTTCATGCACTTTTTTCGCGAGTGCATCAGTATATGTTCGTTCCTGGACATGTTGAAAATATCGTCTTGATGATTGATACTGGGAATAAAGGTGCTCTCGACATCGATAAAGAAGTAAACTGATAATTGTGTCTTAAAGAAACAAATCTCATTTGTTTTTTTTATTTTGTTAACATAGCTTTTAAAAGGAATTCTTGGAACAGTGGGATGGATTTACCCAGAGACAGTGGACAGAATCTATTTGCTTAACGTTTCATATTCATTGCAATTTGGTTGGTCCGTCGTACAAAGTATCACAAGCATATTAAAAGAGAGCCATTTTAAAATAACACATTTCTCTGCATCATGAAGATGTAATTAGTGAAAAAAGTAGAAAAAAGATAACGCTGTTGAAGAAAGAAGACATGAATACTCTTCAAAGTGGGATAAAAGCCGAACAACTTGAGATAAAATATGGAGGTACCAAACCAAACTTTCAAACCGGAGATTTTTGGTAAGAATCAGTTGATTGAAACACTTTGCCATTCTGATCTTTTTCTATTTTTTGTAAAAAGGCCCCCAGCAAATCCGTACCCAAAACCAATGTTACCATCTGGACTGGGCTTTGGTAATTCTCTTTTATGCTCGTTTATAGTCGCGTAATCGATATGTATGCTTTAGGTCGAGTAAATAGTGATTTAATTGATCTCAAGAACGGCAACAACTTTCTATCAGATAGCAGACCTTCTGCTGAAAATAACCGAATAAATAGCACGGGAGGCTATTTTAGCCCTTTAAAATTTGCCGAGGAGTCTGATTCTGCTTACAGAAAAAAGCCTTCGATCTTCAAAGATCGTGTTTCGGCGTTGAGTATTGAAGGTGCTGATGATATTCACCGGGAATTATCTCCTTCGAGAAAAACGCAGCAAACACAAAAACCTCGCAAAACCTCTGAAAGCACGAATGATGACAAAGTTGACGAAGATGGAGAGTTTGATCTCAACGATAAAGAGCTAATCGTAGTTATTCACAAGGAAAATCAAAAATTCAAAAAAGAGGCCGTTCCCGAGGAAGAACCAGAAAGCTCGTTAGCTCTAAAAGAGCAAGTGAAAATGCACTCAGAGCTCCCTTTGAACGTAAGTGTTAAAAGAAATATGAGGGACAGTATAACACGAGCCAATGCCTTTGGGGGTGGCAGTCCCAGCAGTAGACCCACCATCAATGCTAGGATGAGCTACAGTGATCCTGCCATGAGAGGTAGCGTTATGGCAGCTGGGTATCAAAATGCGGGAGTAGGATCGGAAGCAGTCCTTTGGACAATTAAAAAACCAAAAACAGATGAAGAAGAAGACCTTGAAGATGATAGAGGAGGATTTTTCTGCGGAGTCTGTACAATGGCCAAATCGCGTAAACCTATCTATTACCCTCCTGAAAGAGAGCACAATCCCTAACTCACCTATTCATGAAAATTTTATTCAGCATAAGAATTTACAATTATCCATTTTGACCAACCACAATATTAATTTCTCGTACAATTCAATTCTTCGTCCTCAATGCTTATTCATCTTGACACACAAATTTGGTTGAAATGAAAAGTAGATATTGAGGACTTTTTGAAAATTCGATGAATTTAAGACTAGAGCTGAGATCAAATAGGCGATTTAACGAAAGCTGGTAGCTAGAGAAAGGAAGAAAGTTTTTTGCCTTCTCAAAATTCGAATCAATATCTTGTCAACTTTTTTTTTCAAAATTTGAATGGTAAACACGGCACGTTCTGTCACAGCTGTTTCAAAACTGACAGATGGCATTCACAAAAATAAGCCTACGGTTAGGAATGAATTTTCTCTAATGGTTATTGAGGCACTGTTTGGACTTTTTTCTACATGAGTTGGATCATAATCATTAACAAGAAGTTTAGAAAATTTATGGTAACTGGCTTATATAAATGTATAATTGAAAGTTGTTGCCTACTATATATTGTAAAAAAATTGTTCACTACACTTTTATCATTTTAAACGCGATCAAAGAATTGAGCTGATGAATAAGCTTCCGATTATAACACTCGAGCTCTTCGTAGTTGCTTTTTAATTCATTACACTGCATTGTTAATTCAGCATTTCTCATTTTAAGTTCCTTGTATTTGATTTCTTTACGTTTCAACTGCTTTTCAATGGTAGTCAATTCACGCTCTTTTTTCTAAATGAAGTAAATTTAATGATTATTCATCAATACGCTGAAGTATTACTCTGATTATCAAGCTTTTTTCATCGTTCTCATAGAGGGCAGTTGCTAGGTCTGATTTTTGTCTCACCATCTGGATATTTAGATACTGTTCATATTTAAATGAGATTTTACGTCTAACACGACTTCGTTCGGTTCTTCGTGATCAGTTAGGCTTATTATCTCGAAGTTCAGACGAGTAGCAAGGTCGTTACTAAAATCCACTGAGCTTTTACCTGGCCATACGAGTAATTAGCTTAATTAATTGAAAGATCTCTATTACTATAAAAGGGTTTGTGTTCGGGTGTTCGCACGAAAGAAATACATGATTTGATTTTTTCTTCGAATTTGTTAAAGTCTCTGTAAAAATTTTGAGAAGTATCAGTCATTTCGGTTTCAAGACGGTTTCTGATCTGATTAATTTGATCCTCGGTGATTGTTGAGAAACATAAAGGGCAGCAATTTTTCTCATCTGATGAAGTCACCATTGATAGGTGGTAGTTATTCTTCAAGATGTTTGGATCAACTGGATTCATCTCCGAAAAGGTATCACTGTCGAAGTCGCAGCAGTCTTGGCTGAGATAGTTGTCGCCGCTGTGGCCACCTCTGCCGCTTGTATAACTACTAAAACTTTCCGCAAATTATCAACCATTGAAATAACTAAAATTTTACCCCTTCTCTTTTATAAACTTCAATGGGGCTTTAGGGGTGGATCTGGGTTTGTTGAATTGTACGGATCCTCTGTTGAGAGGTTCCAACGGCTTTCCTCCCAAAACTTCGTTTATGTGATTGTTAAAGGACATTTTAATCATAATAAATTAAATTTAATCAAACGGGAAGAACGTGTCTATCGGCTATAGATATTTCCGGCGTAAATAAATCTTTGTGGCACAGATTCACACCTTTTCAGGAGGATTAAGTCAGAGAAATGGTAATTACAGATAATTGCTACTGATATTATTATATCTTTAATGCCAAAGAATCTCTAAGCCAATCAACACGATTTTATCGTTAGTTTAAGGCTCACTTTGCCAACCCTATTAGAGAGAAATAGATTTTTTTTATAAATACAATATTTCCTCAGTGATATTCAGCAGAAAGATACAATATTGAAGAAATTGCTCTCACCATCAGCCTGCAGGCACGAAGACAAAGAGATCAAGCAAGAATAAGGAGAACAATACAATTTCCTAATTTAATACAAAATGTTCGAATTCAAAAAATTGTGCAAGCTCCAATGTCTTGGTTACTCCCGCGCATCAATTTATAATATTAAATATTCAGAAATTGATTAGCTTCCCAAATCTTGTTTGTCTGCAACACCAGAAGTGAAAGTGAATTAATTTCTAGGTTTCTTTGGAGTGATATTCAAATCCGAAGCGTGATCTGGATGACCAATTCATTCCTTCAATAATTAGCATCATTACAATTAAAAAATGACTGTTGCTGTTGAAAAATTGAAATTAAATAGATCAACGTGATATTTTTTGGCAGCAATACTACACTAAGGATTTTATTCCCTTTCTAAATAACCTTTCTGCAAATTTTCCAGTCCCAACTTGAGAGATTTACCTTACATATTCTCTTTTTAGAGATAAAGCCATAAAGGATAGCCATTATAGATCTGGTATATAAATTGAGCTTTCCTTCATTATTTCTCATCCAGATAAAATGATTGATCGGAAATACTTTTTTTAACGTTTTGATTGAGTTACAAGAGCTTTCAAACTTTGTTTCTAATGCCATTTAATCTCGTTTGTTGGATCAGTGACTCACCATTCCTAAATTCTTTTAAAAAATTGTAAATTTTATTAAATAAAGTCTTAAAAAAGCAATTCAAGATGAGCGAGAAAAAAAATGGACTCAGCTTTGCGGAGCATTTGTGGGTAAAATGGGTGCTGATCAGCTCAAATGACTTATTTGTTAACTTTTAGGATCAATTTGACCCCGTCAACAAGAATGAGTCGGAAAAAGCGAAGATGAGCAACGATCTTATTAAAATATTTGACGACCTCTTCAATGCTGAAGATAACTATTCCAAAGCGGTTGAAAAAATTTACAACTCGGTTCAAGGTCTCAATTATAAGGGGTAATTCTACTCTGATCGTCGCATTTTATCTCTCTTTTCATAGTGGACTCTCGGAAGCTCTAGCCTCGTTGAAATCCGCCCTGAAAGGAAAAATTGAAACTCAAAAAACATTTGTGAACAATATAAAGAATGAGATGATCGTTCCGTTAAAAGAAATGACAAAAAGACACTCCAATGACACATCTCTGTACGGGAAAGATTATAAAAAGCTCGAAAAAGACTATAAAACAGCCTTAGAAAGTCTAGAGAAGGTAATTTGATATACAACTTCTCTCGATAACTTGCGAAATATAGAGCAAAAAAATCTATTTTACAACTTTGAAGAATTTCGATCAATCATTTGTTGATAAAGAAAGTTGCAACTGCAATAAAGAGGCCGGTCCGGATAAAAAACTCAGCCTCATCAAAAAGTTTCAGACTTTGGAAAAAGAAAGCAAAGAAGCAGAATTTAAATATCGTTTGAAAGTTCAAGAATATAATGATTACATCCAAAAATACCAACGCGAACTTGTAAGTTACGACTTCAAAGAAACTTTATCTAAAACCACAATAACCAATGATAGTGGCGAATTTTTTCTGGGTTCGAAAAGCAGGAAATTGAACGAAGTTCCATGATGAAGGACTGTATCCTCAAATACCTCAATCTTTGCAACGGAGCTGGTCTCAAATATATGGCCAATCTTGAAAAATCAACAAGGGTAAAATTTTAAACCGCGAACTTCTTTTGATTTAGGTTTATAGGGTGTGGGACATGTAGACTTTACTAAGGAAATCGAGCAGTTTATCCAAGAACACAGAAAAGATAGAGTATGAAATATGAATTTTACCTCTTCTAAACTGCTATAATTAGGAGTTTTACAAAAAAGACACATTCATGGAATATAAGAGTTATCTTCAAACCTCTCTCCAAGACAAGCATTTCAAATTCCTAGCTGAAACTGATGAGCGTAATTTATTCGCAGTCATTATGGCATGAAATGCAATTCGTTCATAGCATGGGTTGAGCCCTTTAAAAAGTTTTATTCTAAAGTTATCACAGAGAATGGGATAGATATGAAATTTGAGGTATGAAAATTTCCTTGGATCTTTAGAACCAATGTTTTATCCACATCAAGGACCACAGCTTAATAGGAGAAGAGAAAGAAATCAGTTGGGTAGCCCAGTTCCAGCATCGATGCTGGGAAGGAGAGACAATAAACGAGAGCGAATTTGAGAAAGTATTATTGATCGCTAGCTCCTTCGAATTAATGCTGTTTAATTTACAAGTTTGCTGAAGCTATCAAAAACAAAAGAGTTCGGAAAGCATGGATCCTCGCTTTCCAACAGTATAGAGTTTGCGGGAAATTTATCATTTCAGACATTAGTTTCCAGAATATCCAGAAAATTCTCCTCATTGTCCTAAATTTGGTAATACAATGACATTGCTAACCCGAAAGAGTAATTATCTCGATCATGAATAGTGTGTTGAGGAGAAGGAGGCGAATGTTGCCAAGAAGATTATGATCATGTCGTTTACATTCTATAAATTCGCGAGAATAGAACAAACAGTAAGCGGCGTTTATCGTGAAGAAAAGATTTTCCTCCAAGCTTCAATCGTTGACCACCCAATCTGGAAAGATCTGGAATTCTGGGAAAGTGCTATGTTTAATTCTATCAATGAGGAGTTGTCACAGCAAAAGAACTACAAGCTAGAAGAAAATGAAACTGCAGGAGAAACAACCTTGAGACTACGAAATCTGGTTTTCGGACAGCTAACCTCATACAGTCACAATATGCTGATGTTCAATCTCGATAAGATGGAAGTTCGAAATCTTTTGTCAAAGTTTTGCAAAGCGTACTCTCTCACCGAAATGCAAGTCAGAGACATCATGGTAAATTTAAGCTTGTCTTAAATTTTTCAACGTGCCGATATTATTCCTCTAGAATTCGATTGAATCTTTCACAAGGGATCATATTGAAAGACAAAAGTTTGAAAAAGTTAAAAGAGATTTACAAGAGCAGCAGCAAAAAGTATTGCTGATTTATTTTTTTTCTTTTGAAATCCATAACTTTATAGGGATCCAATCTCGGTGCTTCGATGATTAAAGATCAAAAACCTCCGGAAGAAGAAAAAACTCCATTTATCATTAATCGAGCAAAAAATACGAAACCATTCGGACCAAAGCCAACTCAGACGACGAATTCAGATCCGACAATGTCTCCGACCATATCAAAAACAAGCGCTGAATATGACCCACTTGGAGCAAGCATAATTAATCAAACTGTGAAGAAGGAGAGGAAAATCGAAAATGCCATCTTAAGTCCAACGAATACAATTTCTGCCCATTCGACTACAAATACAGACTCACAAAAAACTGCTGCCTCTACTCAGCATGGCGAAGAGACTAAGGAATCTACAACTCAAAACTCTCAACAACACAACGGAGACTCTCATAGCCCAGAACATCAAACACTTAAATTACAGAACGTTCCTGTAGATGAGACATCTGGAGGAGAGAATACAACAGGAACGAAAGAAAATAACTCGGGAGTTGTGGAAGGTGAAACGGTCACAAAAGAAATTTAAAAAAGTTACATTAAATTTGTTCCAACATTTCACACTTTCTAAGTCCCCTCCGTAAGTGAAATTTATTAGTTTGTGTTATTTATCTTTTTCAGCAATTTAAGTTCTATGTTTTGGATGGACTAACTGCACTTCTGAAATGGATGTTATAATGATCTCATAAATTCCAAAAAACAGAGCTTTTTGAAAAGTTTTGAATGCTCTTCTCTATTCAGCAAAAAACAAAAAATTTTTAAAAATGCAATCTAAGCATCTAATCTAATTGGTCGTTCTACTTTCATGAAAGAAAACTGAAAAGAGAAGAAGCAGCAACAAAGAAGCCTTATAATCACATTTATTTTTACTAGAATTGTCCAATCTGAGATACAAGCTTAGAAACTCATAAAATTCTGCAGGATATACTCGAAATAATGGTTAATGAGAAATTGGAAATTTAATCACCATCACTCCAGCTGTCCATATGGTTGGTTTTATTTCTTTTAAGGAAATACTAACGGCACGCCGTTCTTAAATCCCTTAGAGAGATTTGGCAAATATATTGACTCATAAGGAACTGTTTGCTATTTACAGATTTCGTGGAAATGAGCTAAACTAATATAAAAACAAAAGAAAATTGCTAGATGTTAACAATATTTTAGATGTGCAGTGTGACTATCATCATAGTTACGGTTCACTTCATATTCTATACAATTCGAGATTCCCTGTATCGAATCTGATAGGCATGACCCATTGCATTTTCCGGACGTTTCCTTACAGGAGATCGAGACGACAGTTATACTACAATTTCTTATTTGATGCTGCTGCTCCATGTTCTTTTTGGTTATATTCAGTATTTCTCTGATGAATCCAGCATGACTCAAGACAAGTACCTTCTTCAAGTCATTTGCTTGTGCACGGCTTGTATCGTTCCTCCGGGGCTTGGCTTTTGGTACGGCAGGCACCTCTGTATTTTCTGAATGAGGACTCCACAGCCATCTTCTGTTGTTTCGGCTTTCTTTTTCAAGATATTTGCTAATTGCTTTTTGTTCTTCTGATGAATAATCCTCGAACTCTTTTTTTGAAATCTTTTCTCCTGAAGTCATATCCTTTTCATTTTCAAGATGATTCATAAGCAACTCTTTAACCAAATTGGAATCTTTTGCATTCAGCTGATTTAGCTCAATGAGATGTTTGTAAGTTAGAAATTTTAAAAACTTTTCAGCTCTGAGATTTACATCTTCACAGCTCTCCCCATTGGCGGATCTGAAAGCTCTAGGATCAACAGCTGAATCTTTTATCTTCTGCTTCAGTGCATCAAATGTAAGATTCCAGTCAGATCCTCTCTCCTGTTCACGTATGAGAGAGGTATATATAAGGTCAAGTTCCTGTATTTTAGGATGTGTATGAACCATGTTTTCCAATGTTTCCTTCGTGCGATTCAGATCTGAAACGTAAACCTCGTCAAATGATTCTCTCGCCAGCCGTTTTCCAGTTGCAAGTGCCTGTAAGATACCTTTTGGGGATAATTTGTCATTATGAGGGTTATGACCGACGCGAAAATGATTCGCAATCGTTTTAGCATGCCGAACAAACCAAACTTCCATCGAAGAAATGTCTGCAAGTATTTCCAAATAAATATTTTGCAATTATCCTTTTGGGATTAACTGCGACATCACAAATAAAATTGTATATTTACACAGCCTAGGAAGGGCTATTCCAGTTTAGCTTTTTTAGCTTAACTAATCTGACTCGAGTAAAAACTTAAGAAGAGTTCTTGAGATGTTTAGCATTCACCAATTCATAACTTACACTACTTCCCTATTCACAAGTTTGATATAAACAGTAGCATCCCATCTTATGACTGAACGAGTGTTATCACAATCAGAATGCAACTGAGTTCATAATACGCATCCATTTTCTATGACAAAGGTAACCCATAGTAGCAGTTCGTTATTTTCCCTTGCACCTTTTTCGTCTTGAGTTTTTTTCTGACAATTACAATTAGATTACAATTATTCTTGAGGGCAATTCTCCCTAACTTACTTTCTAGCAGAGAATATCTGGCCGTAAGGCCTCCCTAAATATTAGCCTCTACAGTTGCTCGTTTATAAAATTTTAGACACTTGTAGCTATGAACATTTCAAGTGAAAAGGAGGCCCTGAGAATTCATTGGATTGGATAAAGCAAGGTTTGACCTTACAAACAATGATGATGATGTCCTTTGTGAAAAGTTTCAACTAGCAGAAAATAAAAAGGCATAAAAGAAAATATCCTTATCAACATATTGGCCTTCTTTTAGATATGAAGGGCAACCATCTCTAATGCTTTTTTTTATGATGACTATGCTTTTTCGAATGACGATCATCCCGACTTTCATGATGATGATGTGATGATCTCTTAGTTGAAGGCTTAAAATCATCATCGTCATTGTCCCCAATGAGAAACTTTTCTGTCTCGATATTTCTTTGATTCTTGACCACAAATTTGCTCTCTTTTTGTTTTTCTTGTTTATCGATTTTCTTCATCACTTCTTTTTCTGCTTCATATTTTTTCGAAACAAGAACATAATATTCATTAGCTTCTTCGTTCTTTGGATCAAGTTCAAGAGCTTTGTCTAGGATCTTCAATGCTGCACTTAGTGAGCCCTAAATTGTAATGTTAATTTCATTAATCTCTCTACTCATAACGGTACCATATTTGCTAAAGCACAACCTTTAGCGATAATTGCATCAATAAAATCTTCGCGAAGCGTCAGACAATTATCATAGCATTCTTTGAAGTGAATCAAATTATGGCTGCTTCAACAACTTACCTATCGCCTCAGTGTATCGTAGGTTTTTCGCGTGCTCTAACCCTTGAGAATAACTTTCGAAGGCCCATCCCTCGTTTTGAGCAGCCCTTACGCTGGCATCCAACAATTAGCTTTTCTTGGAGAAAAAGTTAGTTACCTGCGGTATGAAAATTTCGTAGTCTGGAAAAGATGGGTATTTTGGTTCAAATCAAAAGACGCACCTTCTTCGATCTCCCACTCTTTAAGCAGCTGCTTATATCCACCAGGGTTATTAATCTCATTTTCATGCTGACTCAATGAAGCTGTATCAAGGATTTTTGCAAGAGTTGGATTTTCAAGGTCTCTTTCCTCTTGCTCTTTTTGCAGAGTAAATCCTAATTGTTAAATTTGTGAATATCAAGGGTTTGAGTCGCCAATTTTTTGGTACCTAACTTGACAAAGCCTGGTGTTAAAGATGGTGGAAAAGCTTGCCGGCTCTGGGAGATCACTGAATTGTTTAATGTCATGCGCACTGTTAAATCACTCTAATAACACAAAGCTTATGTAGGAAGCTTCATACGTCTATTCTCTTCACAAGAGCGTTAAGGCGATCCCCAATTCTTAGATCCTGGAAGTTCAAATAATAATCGAGAGGATTATTCTCATGAATCTGTGGGTTGCTTTTAAGACAAGAGTAGATTGCTTGCAATGTACATCATAAGATCTGATGAGTCCGTTGATTTCATAGAGATGTAGGTTGCTCAGAAAGTTCGCAGTCTGGGAGTCACCGAATAGATTGTGGAATTCTTTTTCTGAGGGATCGTATTTTGAGGCTTTACTCTCATGGAGGGTGGAGAAGCCAAGCAATTTTATCAGGTTAACGAGTAGAGATTTATCTTCTTTGTTTTTCTTGACAACTTCAACCTCAATAATCATGTTCGTCAGTATGGCCTAGAATTAAGAGATAATAAGATCAATTCTTTAACTCATGAAAGCCTTACTCTCTCAATCATTTTCTTAATCTCTTCGGGACTTAATCTTCTCTGTTTATGCACTGCTTCAAGGTCCTATTATAGTTTAGATACAAAAAACTAATTTAGTTTCACATCTCTTTTCAATGTCTTCCAAGGAAAGTCCGCTTCTAATGTTAAGAATTGAGCAAAGATTTCTTTTTGCACGTCAACAAATCCTAACAAGATAATATATAAGCATCAGATGATTAGAAAAAAGACCACCTTCATCTTCAATTTTTTCCATCGGAGGGATAATTCGAAATCGATTCTAATTTTGGATAAAATAATTCTCCGCGCATACAATAAGGAATTAAAAGGAAAAACTCAATTTATATTATGTTTGAATGATGAGATAAGAACAGAATCAGTTACCTCAGTTATTGTTCTGCTTGTGAAAAATTTGATCCTGTGGACTTTGTTGACCTATTTCATAATATGTGAGAGAAATTTGTTGGGACGAGAATGTGATATATCATTCCAAAAAGAAACACCAAAATTAACTAACTAGCAAAATTGTCCGAATACTAAAATAATTACCATAAATAAAAAATATGCAAACTCGGTAAGTACTAGTCGTGGATACAAAAAAGAGAGATTTGTAATGCTAAGAGTCGACCTTTCAGAAAATTTTTTCCAATTACACATCTGAATACTCTAGCAATCAGATTTTCTTGATTAGTGATTAATGAGATGTCATTCCTCTACTTTGAAGTTACTGTTACCATGATTTCCACGAAAAAACTCGGATCACAAACGATTCTCGCTGTCCTACCTAAAACGCAAATTAGTTATAAAGATCACATTAAAATGAGTGATGATTCTTTCCTCATTAAATTGCAGACGGTAGGATTGAGTTTTGGAAATTCCAGTCTAATTCAGCAGATGCAACCAACAGTTTTAATGTGAATATTTCGAAGAGAGACTCAGAACATAAATTTTACTCAGAACTAAAAACAATGAAATATGTAATTTCTATATTGATCATTGGACTTTTGTAGAATATTTATTTTTTATTGCAGGTTGAAGAGGATATTACTTCTTGTATATTCTAAGTTGAGCTCTTCCTTGTAGGCTAACCGTTGTTGCTATGGCTGCAGAATCTGAATAGATGGTGTTGGAAACTAAGATGAAATAATGTTGCGCTTAGATCTTTTATCCGCAACATGTGTTAGTTTGGATGAAGGGTAAGCTTTGATAGTGGATCGCTCCACTTTCCCCATATCCACTAAAGCCATGGCCACAGTCTCTGTGGTTTCACCTGCCTCCTCTGCCAGGAAATCTCCCGTAGCGGCCTCTTCAGTAGTACCAGTTTCAGTCGTTGTAGTTGATGTTGATTCAGTTGTTGTGGTTGCTGTGGCACCACAAAATGGAGGAGGAGTATAATCAGTCGTAGCATCCTCTGTTGAATTTTCTTCTTCGGCGTGTCCTGGTTCCAGGCAGATAATTTGATCAGGAGCTTCAGTTGATGGCTCAATTATAGGGTCACCATATATTATTTGTATTTCGCCATCATCCACGATGGTAATAATTGTCTCTCCATATTCATTTACAGTAGTTTCAACTATTTCCACAACTTCAATTTCTCCGCTATATGTGATGACTGGAGCAAATGGATACTCAGGCGTCACAACTTCTCCTTCCATCGTGATTGATTCGCCTCCTCCTCCGTTAATTGTCACTAGTTGTTCGCCAGTCTCGCTCTCGTATGATTCGAGTACCTGAGCAATATATGTCGTGTTTCCATTAGTGATAGGCACAAAAGGAGCATCTGGTATGATATCTCCAGTTTCAGGTAGTAAAACGACTGTCTCTTCACCTTCAACAGTACTGGTTACGATCTCAACAGAGGTTTCTACTTCGGTCTCAGCAACTACTTCTGGTATCTCCAAAGTGACTTCTGGTGTTACAGCCAAGCAAGATTCAGCGACCTCAGCAACGTATACATCTCCAACCGAATCCATGACAAGAGTGTATGGAACAGAGCCAAGAGTGGCTTCTACAGTTATAGCTTCTCCTGCCAAATTATATATAACTACATCAGCACCTTCGCTAGTTTCGTAGCTTTCCAAAATTTGGGCAACATAGGTGTCTCCGGTAGTGTCAGTGATAGCATAGAAAGGAGCATCAGCAACAAAGTCTTCAGGGCTTGGAATGTAAGCCGCAACTGATTCGCCTTCGTACAAGGTGGCTGACACTGGCTCAATTACTTCATAGGATGAGATACTTGCCGTAGATCCATCTCCTGAGACATCAGTAGATGAGGTCCCAGGCGCAGCCAGTGAATCAAGAGACAGTTCCTCAACTTGGGTGACTCGTATGGAGGACGCTCCAAAAAGAAGCGAAACAAAGAAAAGGGCAAGCACAAAGGATCTCATTTTTATCAAGTTTTTTTTTTTTAAAATTGATTTGTTTTGGAAGAGAGAATGCATATGTGTTTTGAGATCAGAGTTTTTAAAACAGCTAACTTAAACCCGTTAATTACTCGTTTCTGAAAATTACTCAAAACAATCCTGTCATCAGTTTAATTAACGATTTGTGCAAACCCTCTCAAAATCAATTTGCTTATGTCCTCTCAACAACCTACTAGCCACGTGTCAAGCAGTTCTCATGAATTATGCAGAAATAAAAACCCTATTTTATTGTAGAACTTTCTTTTTCGATTAGATCGCATTTTTGTGAGTGCAATATCCAGGGCTCCCTCAGAGAGATCGTGTTTCGATGTATCAATTGTGAACTTTCATGAGGGAACTGATGTATTGGGTATGCGCTCCCTCGAAGGGATCACGATTGCATAGAGAATGAGAGAGATAGAGAGAAAGAAAGAAAAAATTTTATTCTTTATTCAAATTTTTCATATTAAGGAAGCAGCTCTCGGTCCCTTCAGCCCTTTTGAACTCCCAAACACCCTGAAGAGTCCCTCTTGTGATCCGATTTATCGTTCTGAGGGCTTGCTAGAGAGCATCACAGGAAAAAAAGAGTTTTTCAACAAACGAGCAAACCAAATGATTAATGACAAGAAACGGACTTGAAACCAGGCCCAGAGGGACCTACACAAGGACGCAAGACTTAATCTACGGCTTCAATAAATTTGTCGATAAGATTTTTCTACAAATTGTGATTATTTTCTCATGTTTAGAAAGTTACTCTAAACAAACCTTTAATGCTTTCCTAGCTTAGAGAAAATTTGATTGCTTACTCTTTCAGATTACCTTCACTCGATTTGACTCAATCTTGACCCGAACTTCCAAAGCGATCTGAAATTGACAATTTGGCAGATCTTGCAAGCAATTTTGAAAATTGCATAACGACTAACACAAAGCGTTAGCTTCAATGCTAATTCCTTAAACAGTTTCGCAAACGCTTAAATACTCGTGCAAGTATTTTATATTCTTTCAATGCTTAAATAGAGTATAACTCTTTACAGAGAGGCTGCATTTACATATGTAATGCATAACCTTCTCGAAATGAACCTAGTTTGCCTTTGTGGCCTTATTTTTTGAAACTCATCCTTTCATGAAAATTGAAAAATGAAATCAAGAAGAATTCTCAGGAGCAGGCAGATTCATAAGGTATCGGGCGATTTAACAGCCGCAGTCTTTTAAAACAGTGACGCACTGCCAAATGTCCTTAATCGAAAACAACTAATCCTCTTATTTAATGCTTTTGTATTTCGATTACAGATCGGTGTTTCTGTCTCTTCTCTGGAAAAATATAAAAATGTAGTTTTTCTGTGAGGAAGTTATCATCTTTGTGGTTCTGTTTGTATCACCATGAACTCTCGCAAAAGGATCTCTAGAAGATTTTTGAGATTTTCGAGTTTGAAGGAGTCCAGGAAGAATATTAGGAAGTTTTTTAAAAAAAGACCGCTCTCCGTACTTCTAATTTTCAATCAATAAAACATTTCCTCCTCTCGCAATAAATTTTCGCAATAGCAGACAACGCAGATAGGTTTAGAATTACTATTTGAAGGCACTATTTGGTTTAGCAATAGAGAAAAAAGTTTGTGAAAGGTGATTCTTTTATTTCCTTGACATAAGTCTAAGCTATAAATTTCCTCTACAATGAAGTTATTATAATGAGGAAGTTCTCTTTTGTCTATCCTCACCAATGTATATATGTATGGCATTCGCGCAAAAATACTTTTTTCAGTAGAAAGTCTTACGATTCAACTAAACTATTATATCTCTCTCTCATAATTCACAGAAAACTGTGTTCATTAGTAGGAAAGACTTTACAGATGAGTAAAGGAACCCACAAAAACAAATTTTGGAACAAAAAACTTTATTATTCTTCAGATTTCGTAAATTTTAATTTGAGGATAGCCCTGAAGCTGCACACCAAAAGGGATGAGCTACTAAGACATGATGTCGTGAAGTGAGGAAAATCTTTTAAGCTGAGTTAATTTTTTATTGAATTGAGCTCTTTCAAGTGGTTCGAGTCTTCTATTCCGAGAAAAGCTTGTGAGAGCAACATCTGCTGGTCGAAAGACCTGTTTCATAGTGGATTTACTCCGTGGCTTAATAGATGGTAGCTCTTTTAATAATTTGGCGTCACAACTTTCAGATCCAAATTCAGCCTTTTCGGGCTCTCTACTTGATATCTGCTCTTCGACAAATTTTAAGAAATTACTTGTGTTTAGAGGCGTTGGCTCATCATTGTCTCCTTCTGAAATTTTAATCTTTCGGCTCATTAAATTTGATTGAAGAGGAGCTGGTTGGGCTTTTTTTGAACGAAAACCTGAAAATATCCCATGGTAAAGATATTGGAGTACGCGTTCATCATTTATGAATAAATCGAGTAGTTTAATCCGGTCGCTTGTGAGGAATTTATCAAGAGGCACATTCCTAATATGGATTCCTTGAATAGTTGCTGCAATTTCATTGCTTTGGCTCTCGCTGTTTTTGAGGCCATTAAACTCTTTCTGTGCCAATAACTTTCTTTTAAAAATTTCTTTTCTCACTTGATCAACGCATTCAATGAAAAACTGTTCGAGCTCGGCTGGACGATAATCACTAGCAATACTCCTGCTATCTTTGCTTTTTGCTTTCGTTTCTCGTTGGAACATTTGGGTTATGTCGTTCAATTTCTTTTCATACTCCTGGATAATGGCTTGGCCCGTTTTTTCGACTTTTTCTATGATGCTTTGGATATTATCAATTTGTTTGATTTCCCTCATAAGATTTCGAAATTTCTTCATGGGACTCGATTCATTATTTTCTAATTTAGGACGGACTGTAGGTTCTAATTTCGATTCCGGTTGGCTAGCATCCTTTTGATGCGTAGAATTTCGACCTCGTAAGAGTGATTGGTTGAGGGACAGTTCAAAGACAGGAAAACTTCGAGGATGAACTTTGGGTTTATAATCGCTTAATACTCGTCCCACCTCTTGACGGATTTGCAGAGTTCTCTCCGAATTGCAGCTGATGTAATTGTTCAAAAAATCATTTTTGTTTGTAAGCATGGAGATATGAGCTCTCAAAGCTTCATTTTCTTTTCTCTCTTGAGCAACTTCATTGGTGAGTTTTTGAATCTCTTCTTTTAATTCCTCAGACTTTGTTTGAAGGTCCAAAATATTCTGTTGATGGTGGTATTTTAACTCTTCACTTTCGAACTTCCTCTTTAAATCAAAGAGTTCTAGCTGCGTTTTTTCCATAGATTCTCGATAAGATTTGGTAAAATTTCTGTCATGACGATTGATAGCATTCCCAATTTTTGTATCCATCTTATTAATTTCTTTTTGTAGCTTATTATGAAGTTCTTGAACTGTTTTGTATGATCTAGGATGCATGGCATTACTCGTCAAAAAAAAGCCCTTTGATTTAGGAGACTCCGGGTCTCTCACTGACTCATCTCCAGTTCGTAATGTTGCTGTTTGGTCGAAAGAATTGAGTCTTTGTCCAGAATAACTCATGCGATCCGATCGTCTCATTGGAGAATCCACTCTTAGTAGGTCACGTTGAGAAGTTGAAATCATAAATGGAGTATTATAGTTTTGATTTATCTAAAATGAGTTTTTATTTATTTTCAATATGCCTCAACTATTTTTTTATTTATTCATTTCCAGTTTCAATCTTAAATAGCAGTTTTTATTTTGGAGGCACTTGCAGTAGCTTACTGATATAATTTTTGTGAAGATCATAACTGGAGGATAAGCAACTTGCTTAATCATACCAAGTACAAAACCTTCGAAGCACTTTCTATTAAAAACTCGATTAAATCATTTGGCAAAAACAGATAATATATGTTCCCAGACTCAATGGTGAAGAAAAACTGGAAAATTTGCAAAAACTTACTCAAATTGTTTTCCTAACTCGTGCTCGCTTGACCATTTTATACAATGAAAGAATATTCTTGCTATTACTGATACATGCAGGTTTTATCATAAGACATTTTGATTATAACGATACAATTATAAACACATCGTGCAGTTGTAACTTTAGAAAAGTTCTAACCCATAAACATCGTTACTGAAAAAAAAACCTGAATCTCTCCTTTCTGGTTAATTATGGACATCTCCTGTTTTATATGCATATATGCACATCTTGTGCATCAGCCTCTAATCTGTTCTTGTGGACTATACTGCTCACACCTGATTCACTCAATTTGCTAGAGTCAACTTCCTTCCTCTTCGAAATTCTCTCTCTTTTGTATAATTCTGCCAAGCAATGAATCCCATTCTAAAATATAGCAAGGCAAGAAATGGATTGATAGGACCCCTAGTAGGATTCTCTGATTTGCTCTGTCGCGACCTCGGACCTCTCTAATGAAAAATTTAAAATTCACAGTTGAACAGATCGAGAAATATGAAAATACTTCACGTTTAATTTTTCGAACTAAGTCTCAATGCTTTCGTCCCTTCATTTCAAATAAATTCATTAATGTTGTAATTGTAGCTAAATAGCAGCAAGTCGGTGATGGATTGATTTTAAATCACAAAAATACATGTTAAAGTTCGAATTTTGATGTGCTTTTTTGCGTTTCTCTCAAGGCAAAAACGGCTCAGTCACTAGTGAATTGATTAACTCTTCCGATTCTATCGCTCAACACAATAACACCTTCATCAAATAACGAAGTTCGCGAAAGGGTCTTCTTTTTGGAATCTGTTTGATTCGTTTTCGGTCCGTTGTAGTCCAATTTCGAACTACTAATCGCCGAGTGTTCATAAATATTTGGCTCCAGGAAATACAATGTTTCTAACAAATGTATTAGGAGGTTCGTTTTGATAGCTGATGTATTTAATTGGGCTACCTGTATTGTTCGAAAATGCTTGAGATAACAATTCAGCTTAACTCAATCAAAATTTAGAATTTCAGATTTGATTTTGGTGTATTCCTGCAAAGAAAGATTACTTTTAAGCTAACCTTTATAAATCCAAATTGTATATGAAATGCATCGACAATTATTATCTTCCAAAAATGGAAAACGTCTCTTCCTTTAGAACTCTTTTGTTTGTTTTTTTTTGGGAACAAGTTCTAATTAATACCAAATAGTGAATTGAGTTCATACGAGCAAAGAGATAAAACAATTGGGTCTTTTCAGTTTGGCATTGGAATATCAAACGTTAATGGAGAATTTAGAAGAAATGGACTAATGTTACACGCATTTTTGTCATTCATGAGAACCAGCGGCAGGTGTCATTTGAATTTACTCCACACTTGGAGCTATGCCTTTCGATAGGAAACCTTTATTCATATTTTGAAAATCAATTTGTTGTTGTTGGATTCTTTTTATGTAAACCTATGGAATTTACGGTTTTTATGAAGAGGATTCTAGCAAGGATATGTAGCTCTTAACGTTATCTAACTCTATCATTTCTCCTTGGCAGCAAGCTGTTCGAAGAACAAAGAAACGAGCTTTGAGAACTCTTCAAGAGAGAGTTTGTTGTCTCCATTCTCATCGAAGTCTCCAAAAGCTTCCTTGAAGGCACTTTCAGGGATTTCTGGTTCACCAAGCTTGGCATTCAAATCAGTCAAAGCTTTTCTGAACTCACCAGGTTCAATGAAGCCGGATTTATCAGCATCGTATTGGGTGAAGATGAATTTAGCGTTTTCAGCGAGCTTTGCAGGATCGGCAATGATTTCGGAGTATTTTCCCATTTCTACTGATATTTTTCTTTCCTAAATTTTATAAAATAATTATTTTAGTAGCTCGTATCTTTCTTAAATATCCGTGATTATGTAACTCGTTTTTCTACAAGAATCCAGCATTTACAAAACATGAAAGATTATCTATAGCTTTGCCTTCCTCTATCAAATTGTTCTTTCATTATGAGAAAGAAACAGAAACCTGGAGTTTGGCGTTAACGTAACGCTTAATACTATTAGATTTTTTTTCCTTCTGAAAATCCGAATCTTTAAGAATAATAGCTTTAGAGAGTTACTAAAGCTTATTTGGTGTAAAGAGCTAGCAAATGGGGTTCTTCTTTTCAAAGTTGCGTAATAGCATATCAAAATTTCTTTTCTTTTTAATTAATTTAGCAGCCACGTGAGGAGTCGATTTTTATTATAAAGGTGCCATCTATAGCACCTGGGAACAAATGTGAAATTATATGCGACCGAGTTGAAATACTTCCATGAACTTTCTTGTTGGAAGATAAACACAGGGGCCGATAATTCATGAGAGATTCATTTTTAAGCTTTCACAGTCTCTGAATCGTAATGTATTGAAAATGAATCCACACCAAAAAAAAAAAATTGAGCCTCTCCGTGACGCACAAGGAATACCTAAGATAATATGAGATAAGGTTATCTAAACAAAAAGTTAAAAGAAATGGAACGATAATTTCTATCATTTTTAAGTTTGTAATGTAGATTTTAAGTTATGGTCCAGTAGACAAGTCCTTAACTCTTCGGGTCTTATAAAATCCTTCGTTAAAACGCTGCAATAGTAACATTTGTCCAAATCAGAAAAATATTTATAATATTATCATTTTCGAGTGAATAAGTCGTCTTAAACGAATTTGCAGCTAGAAATCAATAGTCAAAATCTGCTTGCAATTCTGCAAAAATGTGCCTGTCATATCGAATTTGAACTGAAGAGGGATCTGAAGAGGGAATCAGAAAACATTATCAGAAACAGAATTATACAGGCTTTAAATATCAGGCTTTAAAATATTTAAAGCTCGGAATCAGCAGCTGTTAAAACCGTGCTAATTCTCAAGCTGTATAAAAATAAGTCAAGATGCCTTGAAATATACTTCAGTCCCGAGAAGCTCGGAATCCGAAATATTGGATTATCTCTTTTAATTCAGACTGAGATTTTCGAAAATTTCAAACTCGGCGAAGTGCTGCATGCACTGTCCATACAACTGAAGTCGCACTGAAGTTGATTGAAATTAAGGACTTCAAGTTCACTTTTTTCATGCACGCGCAAATATCAAATTTTTCGAGCTTTAGGAGTATACTACCAAAATGATATAAGAAATCCATGAATGCTATCGATTCTTCTGGAAAAAAGTATTGATTGAACGGTTGGACTTGCAAGAGAAGATATTAGACGAAGGAAGGTTGCTGGCAACTACTTTTGTCATGCTTTTACTAAACAAATTCAACAACGTGTCTGAGAGACTTTTAGTCTTTTTTCAAAGGAGAGAATGAAGGGTCCAAGGCCCATGCGCATGACTAGAGATAATTAATATGATGAATAAGAATAGTAATAAGAAATATACTGAGATGAGATGGCTATACATTATTGCTTTTATTTCTCTTTGAAAAAAAATTGATTAGAAATCCACTTTGCTTATGATACAATTTTCACAAAAAAATTCCAAAAAATGACGACAAAGAGCAATATTATCTAACATTTTCTTAATATAACTTGTTCTCAAAGAGCGCTGACTTCTTGATTCTGTTGATTGTCGGACGATTCAAAAGAAAAAATAGACGACAGAAATGGTTAGAACTTGCTAGTCTTATCACAGGAGTTATGCGCATGTATCAAAAACTCGAAAAATGACTGGAAAGAAGCTATTTGACTTTATGACTTTGGTATATTAGCTATGTGTCAGCTAGAACTTGAGAAGATACAGTCGTAATTTCATACATTCATTGGAAATTTCAACTTCTATGCTTATTAGTTTTGCTCAGATGCTCAGTCGAGTCAGTGAAAAAATGGAAATTTCGACTCCTGTCCATGAATTTGAGTGTCTAGAAAATTACTTCAATAAATGACTCAGGCTCTATTTATATAAGTTTATCCTCAAAACAAAACGAAACTCGGACCAAACTGAGTTTAAAAGATCTAAAATGGGAAAATTTGAGAAACTGTATACGGATCAAAAGGCTGAGAATGACCAGCTGCAGCTGGAGAAGAAAAAGCTATTCTTTGATTTCCAAGAATACAAAAGCATCGCGGAGATGGAACTGGCTCAAAAGAGACAAAGGATCACATTTTTGGAAGCAGAGCTGAAAAAGAAAGAAGATACCATAAACGAGTACGTTCTGGAGAAGAACGCTCTCTTGAAAGCGAAGGAGAATGAGTCTCAAGCTAATCAATTGCAAATAAGGCAGTTGAGAACTCTATATGATACTGAGAAAGTCAAAGCAGAAGCTCTAGCCTCAGAAAATCTTGACTTACGTAAGAAACTGGGACTTGTGACAGCTGAAAAAGAAGTTATTCAGTCCACGATGTCCCAAACTATAGAAAATCTTAAAAAGCAAGTCGATGTTATGGAGTTTAAATCGGACTTTACTCCTAGTCTATCAATACACATGAACTCATTGCTCAGCCTTAACAAACCTGATGCTGGCTGGTTACTCAAGTCTCCTGATTATGAGCAACTCAATACCGTAAAGAACAAAAAGCTTATCATGATCGCAGTAATCGGAATGTATGATGTGGGAAAAAGTTGGTTTTGCAATAATTTTGCAAAGAAAAAATTGCTTGCCTCAGGATACACTCAGACCACTCACTCATTGGATTTTGTCTTCCCTTCTGAAAGTGAGGGCTCTTCGATCGGGATTATCGATACACCAGGTTCTAATGAAGCCATTCGAGTCACTGACGAGAAACTTATCCAGATGTTAGAACCTTATGAAGAGCAATCTAATAAGAAGAACCTTGAGCAACTTTACTTTTCCCGCTACACCAAGCTCAAAAACGATGCGAAGATCATTCAAGATTTGAAAGAAAGATTTATCAGAGAAATTACTGATGTATTAGTCTTGATTTGCAACAAGCTTTCAGAAAAAGAACAAGAAATATTATACAAAGTGATTAAACATCATAAAGAGGTCGCCAAGCAGAGAATGCAAGAAGCCTTTGAGAGTAAGAAGGAGCAACGAGATACAAACCTATACATTATACACAACTATAAGAACATCGCTGAAATTGACCAAGTGAAGCAACAGATGGAAAAAGATCTCATGAAAAGCTTCAAGGTTGAAACAATTCCTATGTTCTCGCAGGAGAAACCAGAATTCAAGGATCTTAATAATTTAATTTATTTCGATCAGTTTGGAATCACTCATCTGATCTTGGCTCAAGATGGTAGCGTAGCTGGCAATTATTTCAACCAAACAACTTTCGCCTATCTCAAAGAGAAGCTGAATACAATGTCTCAACGAACCCAAGTCGATGTCGGAAGATTTTTCCTGGATTTCTGTAATAGGAATTTACCGAATCTACTCAAGCAAGACATAAAGCTTAAATTTAATAAGGATCAGACTGCAATCATTAAAGATGGGGACTCGAAGCCAATCGTGTTGGAAAACCTTCATTATGATGAATTTGGAAACTTCTATTTTTCTTCGACAGACTTTGAACCCAGATATTCCATTGAAGAAAAACCACTCGAGCCTGGTAAAAAAGATATTACGGTTGAAATTGAAGTTGTTGATTCGGAGTTTAAGGCTAATTACTTGAAAGGGCCTGAAGGAATGTATGTTTTGCAGATTGAAGGGAAAAAACACGTTAATTTGGGAGTTGATTTGAATACAGGAGCAAAGTACCAGAACCATAATAGAGAATGGGGAGATTTCCAAATCAAAATACCGTTATCCAATGAAAATCTAGCGAGCGTATCAAAAGAACCTAAGCAAGGAACTAAGAGTGGGATAATGCGCTACACGTTCACATTTGAGAAGCTACAAGCTGTAGAAATTTAAGTAAAAGTAGAGGTTGAGTTAGGCTGAGTTATTTTAGTTGGAAGTTCATATAGTTAACTCGCAAACCTGTAACCAAAAACCGTAAACAAGAAATAACAACATTTTCTAAAAAAATCTAATCATAAGAACATTGCACATTTCAACCTGTCATTTTTCCAAAGATTATCTCATCACTTCAAATTGATTCTCAGAATTATCAGCTTCTCAGCTTTGAACTGTTTGCCAATGTGTTCCTGGCTATTTTCTCTGAATGCCTTAAAAATGATCCTCCATTTTCCTTCAGAACCATGTTCATATTCCAATACATTCTATGGTATTACAAAATTTACTATTTGAAAGAATGTATCAATATCGTGCATTGACATGGTTGCTTTTATATTCTGATACTTCATCCATGTAATTTATGGGACCTGAGAAAAAAGCTATTAAGTCGGGAGAGTTAATTGTATTGTAAGAAACTATCTCAACTCACCTCAGCTAATGAATTTTATCCAACTCCTAGTACAAAAAGCTGCTATAGAAATTTTTTCTGACTCAAGAAACTCCTAATGGTGAATTATATGATTCCTCAGAATTCGAAAAAAAAGAAAAATCAGTATGAAAAAAAAATTGTAACAAGTCAGTAAGAGTTGTATTCCCTCACTGCGGTTTAAACTAAGGTCTGCAGAAATATTTATCATTTTTAGAGAAAAAGAAAATCCGAAAAAATCGAAGAAAGCATTTACAAAGAGTCGTCCTGTGGTATGTCTCACAATAAACCAAAAATCAAAGTTGAAATTGAATATTGTGGAGGATGAGGCTACAAACCAATGTATAACCTCATCAAGAACGAAATCCTAAAGCAATACCCTGACGCAGAAGTACCAGGAACCGTTGGAAGAACTGGCGCTCTTGAAGTTGTGTTCGATGGCAAGGTTATTTGGAGCAAGCTGAATGGAGACGGAAAAGTTGACTCTTCAAATGTCTCTATTGTGTTGGACAGGCTCAAAAAAGCTATCGAAGCAAAGGAGAAAAAGTCCTAAGAATGTAATTAATTGAGGCAATATAAAGTAGATTGTGAGATTTTTCGTCTTTGAGTCGTAAGAGAGGATGCGCTGAAAACTTTGTGGCACATTCTTGAGTTCACTCCATACGAAAAGTCTCTACTTTCTACTTCTTTATAGTAATGATGTATTCCATTAATATTCATATGCCTATCTTCATAATACTGAGTAAAATAAACAATTCTAACTTACGCATGCTCAACATTGAAAGCAATTCCAAATTACAAGCCACATCTAAACACTCATATGCGAGTTGATTCAAAATTTGAAATTGAAAAATCAATCAGAAACATTTTTATATTATCCAGTGAGATTTGCACTAATGCGACTGCTATTTACTGAGCTCTTGAGGATTATTTATAATCGTTTCTTTAAAGATAAAGAAAAATCTGAGAGATAGAAAAGCTGATTTCTAAAAGCAAGTCGAGTTCGATGGAATCCAAAAAAATTAAAGTTGAAGTTGAATATTGTGGAGGATGAGGCTACAAACCAATGTATAACCTCATCAAGAACGAAATCCAAAAACAATATCCTGACGCAGAAGTGCCAGGAACCGTTGGAAGATCCGGTTCTCTAGAAGTCGTGTTCGACGGTAAAGTCATTTGGAGCAAACTGAATGGAGATGGGAAAGTCGACTCCAAGAATGTCTCAATTATATTGGAAAAGATCAAAAAGATCCTTGCAGAGAAGTCTTAAATAGGATCAGATCTGAGAGATTCAGAAATAAGAGTAAGTATAAAGTAGATTGTGAGAATTTTCGTCTTTGAGTCGTAAGAGAGAGTGCGCCGAAAACTTTGTGGCGCATTCTTGAGTTAACTCCATACGATTAATCTCTGTATTCTACTTTTTTAATATTGATGCAATCGATCTAAATTTCGCTGCCTAAATTCGTAATTATGCATACAATGAACTAAACCAAATACAACTTGAAAAAGAAGACGAGAAATCAAAGGCTTTAGGGTACATACTGCTCACATACTTGACGCCATAGAGGTAGATTTGAGATGACAGATATGAATTCTAAAAGCCTAATTTATAGTGAAAATATTCACTTCACTACAATCAATATAAGTTAGTATCTAAATTAGTGGAAAGCAAGAGGAGTATGAATTGGGAAAGATTTCAATTTCGAAATACACCTCTTTTAGTTAAGTCTTTTCGGTGTGCAATGGCTATATTCTTTTGTTGTAAAAAATAGGAATTGCGAAGACAGAAAAAATACTGAAGATTCTGTAAAGAAATCGTATGAAACTCTACAAATCTGCGTATGTCAATAGTGAGCTAAAATTACAATCTCAAAAAAAAGAAATGAGTAATTCTTCCTCCGGAAAATTGTAAAAATATCTCTAGGAAGAGAGTAATTTATATTCCCAATTTTCAGTACTATCCAACGACAACAATGAATAGGCTAAAATATTCTGTTCAAGCTTGAAGAACACATGTGCAACTTGAGAGAAGGCTACCCTTCTATTTCTTATATTAAATTCTCTAATTTTTTATCAACAAATTAATTAGTTTGCAAATATCTCAAATAAAGAGTTTCTTCAATGGTGAAAGTTACATCAACAACAAGAGATCTCTTCATCACGAAGAGTAAATTTCAAATCAAATTTGGAATAGGTTTTTTATTCGTACATTCGTTTTTCTATTGGCTGGGAACTTACTCGTTTCAACTATTCATCCTTACGATAGCAGGAACTTCTTGTATAACACTCGCAACTTACCTCGAAATGAAATACCCATCTGCAGGACAGACACTCAAAGCGTTGATATATGGAACGTTTGCTCCCAGTCTTGCAATTTCCAAACCAGATTACATAATATTTGCTATTTGTGCTCATTTTTTCACGATTAATATGGGATTCTATGACATTAATTTGTCCAAGCTTCACTACCTGCTGATAAGTAATGGCTTTGCTTGGATTCTTTGTTATATTTATTTCAGAGCTCAAGCTATTGCTGACTACGAAGGGGCAAGGGAAATTAAGTCTGTGTTGGAAGATTCTCATACATTTTCCCAGATTTTGATGTGTTTTGCCATGAATTACGGTATGACCATATTTATGGGAAGGAATAAATACGTTGAAACCAAAGTCCATGAAAATTATAAAACGACTCTTCTCTCGTTGAATAAAGAACTTGAGGAAACAAATAAAAAGCTCCAAAGCACCAACGCAGACCTACAAGATGCTCTCCAAGAAAAAGAAAATTTTATTCTTCGATTTTCACATGAAATTCGCAACCCTCTCAATAGTTTACTCGGAAATATCGAACTTTGTTCTGTGCAGGCACAAAATCACGAACTAGAAATCATGCTCCAAGACGCTAAAGTGAGCGGAGAATTTCTCTTACAGTTGCTCAATAATGTCCTCGATACGGCAAAAGTCTCAGCAGGTAGGCTTGAAGTATCAATGAATTCTCTCAACTTTAGAGAATTTCTTCAAAGAGCGTGGGTCATCTGCTCTGAAATAATTCATAAAAAGGGATTGTATGGGTGCTTTTCTGTAAACGTAGACGTCCCTGACATTCTTGACTTCGATCACCATCGTATTATGCAGATACTGATCAACACGATTTCGAATGCTGCAAAGTTTACGGAGAGTGGATTTGTTAAAGTTTACGTTGATTTTGAGATCTGCTCTGAAATCGATACGGAAGCTATGAAACCGAAGCATGCACTATTTATCTCTGGAAGCGCCCCGGGACTGTCGAATAGCATACTATATGAAGAAGAAATGAATGAAAACCCTGAAAATAAATATGAATATCTAACCCTCAGTCGGAGACAATTTATAACAGGTCAAAAATACTTTTCGGAAAGACAGAGAAATTCAATAGCCCAAACTCCCTATAAGTTCGAAAATTTCGGCTTTGATCAAAAAGAAATGGGAGGGGCGTCTCATAGAAACTCTAAAACTATCAAACCTGAAAATTGCCAAGGTTATATTCGAATTGAGGTGATTGACTCTGGCTGCGGAATTCACAAAAAAGATCTTGATAATCTCTTTTCTAAGTTCAATCAAGTGAACGATAATTCATCCAAAAGACAGGTGGGAACTGGACTTGGACTTTGGATTACAAAAGAGATTATTGAATTGATGGGAGGCAAGATTGAAATCCATTCGGCACCAAATCGAGGAACAGCAATTGTCATCATGGTAAAGTCAAGATCTTCAGCTCAAACTAATGCTTTATATCCTGCGGCTCCTAAGTCCAAGCAATCAAATTTACTCAATAAACCTAACATGGAACCAGGAATCATCAAGAAGGTTCTGGTCGCCGAAGACATTCTCTATAATCAAGAAATCAATCGGAAATTTCTGCAAAAATGCAACGTCGAAGAAATTGTGATTGCAAATAATGGTCAAGAGGCGATTGATATCTACCAAAAGATGAAACCCAACTATTTTGACCTGATTTTGATGGACATTGACATGCCAATCATGGATGGAAAAACTGCCACAAAAAAGATTCGTCAGTTTGAAAAAGAGAAGGGATTAGCTCCAATAAAAATTGTATTTTTAACTGCTTACTCAGAGGCGAAGACTCGCTCTGAACTGCTTGATCCTCAGGGGGAATATAGAGCCAACGGATTTATCTCCAAGCCCGCTTCATTAGAGACCGTACAAAGAACTCTTCAAGAAAAAAGTCACAGGACTCAGCAGGACACAGCTCCATCAATTATTCTCTTACCACTGAGTAAAACTCAAAGTTGTGGTAACCCAAGTGATTTTAGAGTGAAGCTGAACAACAAGAAGATGATCCTTGTAGCAGATGATGATCCCTTCAATCTAGCAATGGTGACCAAGATGGTTGCACTTTGTGGTTTTGAGACTTTGGAAGCTCGAAATGGACAGGTTGCGATTGAACTATATGAAAAACATTGGAAGAATATAAAATTGACCATTATGGATTGCGAAATGCCCGAAGTGGATGGATGGGAGGCGACAAGAAGAATATTGCTAAAATATAAAAAATTAGCAGATCTTACTAAAAACGAGATAATAATTTACGGGTTGACGGGACATGTGGGAGAAGAATACAGAAAAAAATGCTTGGAGGCAGGGATGAAAGGAGTTTTAGAAAAACCGATTAAGGTCGATGAACTTCGTACTCTTTTGTTGGATGAATGAGTCGGAAGGGAGAACACACCTTTCTTTTGTTTTTATTTTATGGAATAGAATCATGGGCTAGGAAAACCAAAATCTCTAAGGCATATAAGCAGGCAGTTTGAGTTGAATATTCTAAAGTATTTTAATTTCTCTGTAGAATGGACAAATATTTTGATTACAGAATATTTATCCCAAGTTTATATATGCATATATCTATGAGGGGTAATTCCGTATTGATAGAGCTACTCCTCTGTAATAGCTTTTCGCTAGGGAATTTTAACAATCAGCAGCTATTTAGTAGCTGTAATGAATATCTAATTTACTTGACAGAATAAATGTTCAAAAAAAGAAGTTCGTTTTGGGTTCTTGGGGGGTCGATTTTTCCCACCTCTCGAGTATGCTCACTATAATGGTGGGGATACAGATGATAGATTAACTTCAAAATTTAATCTGTTTCTCTTCTCACATGGAAAAGCTCTTGAGAAAATCTTTTCTCTATAAATTTCATTTAGAAAACGATATTTAATACTCAACATTCGGTGCTTCTACTGATCGTTCGGTAAAAATATTTGTTTTGCTGTTTATTGTTCTTTTTCGCTCAGAAGTCATTAGCTCATACAGAATTCAATTTTTAAAAATAGCGCTCACAACTGAACATCCTACTATGCATTTGCAACTTCTCCAACCAATGTTTCTTTCGCAGCGACTGTAGACTCAGGCTCAATGTGGAAATTTTTCACCTTTGCTCCTGTCTTGATTACTGTTCCTCTTCCAATCAAAGAGTTTTCAACAATGGCACTATAAAATTCCATCATTTAACAAAGCTATTGCAGAGATGATTTACCCTTCTTCAATTCGAACGCCACCATAGAGTACACTACTCACAACCTTCGCATTCTTCCCAATAAAGCACCCTTTGCAAACAATTGATCTTTCAATTTTGGCTTTCTCTTCGATGGTACATCCTTGTGATACCCTTGAGTTATTAACGGTAAAATCTCTTTTAAACAATGTGATTTAAAAAAGTTTCGGTGGCAACAAAATTACATCTTTGGAGCTTCCGTATTAATTTTTTGTTCTTCTTGGGACTTTGCTTGGTCTGGTTTACCCTTTTGATCTTGCTTGGCTTTTTGGTCAGCTTTTGATTCCTTCTGAGCTTTCTCTCCTCCTTCTTGAGGTTTAGACTGCTTTGCGGGTTCTTCAGATTTAGGTTGTTCTTGAGCCTTGGCCTGATCTTCTTTTTTAGTCTTTTTTTCTGATTTAGCTTGCTGTTCAGGTTTCGGCTGCTGATCTGTAGTTGTTTGCTTCTCTGTTTCTTTTGCGGCTTGGTCCTTTGCAGCTTGTTTTTCCGCTGCTGCTGCCTTTTTGGCTCTTTGCTCTTCTTTTTTCTTTTCTCTGTCACTCTTGACACTAGCAGCATCTTTTCCCTTGACTTCTTCAACAACGGCTTGTTTTGGTTCAGGTGGGCTGTATTAACAAAATACGTTCAAATAACATGAATTTTAGAACGGAATATATTACTTTGGATCAAACAGAGGCTCGTTGTTTGCAGTGATATCGAAGTTGATGGGTAAATCGGCAGCTTTGGCTAAGCACTTCATATTAGCCTGGTAGAGTGCTTCCAAAGTTTCTATTTTATAGTTAACTGGCGACTGCACTATATATGCATGAACTGAAAGTTCATTAGATTCTTTTGGCTTCACTGAATTCATTATTTGCAAGAGATTTTTGTTTGTCTATGGCTGTAAGCTGGTGAGACAGTTGCAAATTTACTTGTGTCTTTTCTTTAATCCCTTCATCTTCATTGTCCTTTTGTTTTTCTTCTTCTTCCTCCTCTTCGGCTTGCATCAGCTCGATAATGGCAGGGTTAAACTGCTGATTGGCTAAGAATGAAGAAAAATCATCCTATATCATGAGAATGAGAGTGTTTGGTGACATCAAATCTTCAAAATTACTTCAAAACTTCCTAAATCCTCATAGTTGTAATTTTCAATAGTTTCTTTGAGTAAGGGCAATATTGAGAGATTGAAAACCATCAGTCCTGTATTTTGACAATTTTTCATCAAGTTGAGACGTGGGAACCTGTTTAGCAATTGGGAAAAAAGAATAAAATGATCAGACAGATTCAGTATGTTTCAAAAACCTTGCAAGGGACGACTTTTTCAGTTCAAACTTCTTGTCAAATTCAATGTACAAATTATTCGTCTTCTTCAAAAGACGATTTGTTTCAGGCTCTATTGCCAGCACATCGATAACCTTTTGCTTTGAGGAGGAAAATTATGCTCGTTTGTATGGGAAAATTTATAGTGGAATACTGATTGAACTGGCTTCGCTTTGGGATCTTTAACAGTATTGTCAATGAATGTCAGGGTCACTTGAGCATTCGTTAAACTGTGGAAATCCAGAACGTTGTCTAGCAACTCAGCAGAGAGGAAAGAAGCGTCAAAGAAGATAAAGTCTTTCTATAAGCTATTTGTGAGACAATCTCGGCCAGAAGATTCTGAGTACTTGGATTTTGTTTTCTTTCGCCAACTGCCGTAAGATGGTTAATGTTGAGTTTTCCTCTTGTAATTTGTCATCATAGACGTGATACTTGATCGTATCTGGCTTCAAAGTTCCCACATATTTATCTACACACTCTTTGATGGCTGCTTGCGAGCTGTAGTTATTAATCAGCAAAATATCTAATCACTCATGACAGACTGTATTGATTTGGAGCGCTTTTTACCTCTCAAACCGAAGCGTTCCAACATCTCAAGATGATAGTAGATTAAGGGTTTATTTCCGATTTGAAGCAAGCATTTTGGCAGATCTCTTCGAAATCCTTCGACTTGCTCTGAGAATCTATTACTGGGAGTCAAGAGGGATGGAAGATATTATCTATTAACCTTTCGGTGTGGATAATGACTTGATATCTCTTATTATGGAATGCGGCCATTAATTCTGTTCGATAAATCTTTAATATTTATAAAATTGGCACTTTAAGATTTGAAGGCATTTCTATTTGGTGACTCTGCGCTCTTGTCATGCGTATCTAATCGCTCGCAGCACACACATAATCATATATATACATGGTAATAGCTTATCAAACAGAGCTTAATTAGCATATTCTATCAAGTTCTTCAATCAAAAACATAATCTCTTCAAAAGGAGGTTTTTCTATCGTTGTCATTTTCGAACTCAATTCTTCTATTTCCTTCTGAGACATTGTTAAAATGCGTTTTAGGACAGTGGCATCAACAAATCCTTTGGATTCGACTGTTTCCTGAGTGCGAAAATCCTGGCATACACAAAGATGATTACAAATGTTGCCTTCAAAGAAAGAGTTACCTTTGAGCTTCGCCAGCGAGAGTAATCAGTTCCGAATCCTTTTGGCAGTTTTCTCAGTATTGCTTGTTGTAAATCGTTGAGCAGATTAAAAATCCTTTCGGGAATGTTTGCCATCAAATTTATGGAGCCTTTCATTCCAGCGAATATTACAAAGTCAATTTCAATAGTCAGGGAAGAATATCTATCAGTTATCGACTTTTTTCCCTTGACTAAGCACGTCACGTCCTCCCCAAGATGGATAGCTGCTTTCGGCTAGGAAGAAAGAAAATAATAATCATAATTAGACGTTGCATTGGAGGTAATCTCTCACCTGAAGCATCATCTTCTCTGGCTCAGACTCACCAGCAAGATTCTTCTTTAGAATTCGAAGAGTGTTTTCTGAGACTAGGAAAAATCTATTCTCATCGAGAATACACCCCGATTCACTGCCTGGTGAACTGATTGCCGACTTCGAAATCAAATTTAGTTTCTTATCTTCCATGTTGAACAAATAAAGGTTCACCCCCTTAATTCTATCAACTACAAGTAAAAAATTATCGAGTGTGTGCAGCTGCCAAATCAGAGAATGGCCAGATTTTATGAGAACTTCTTTGAAACTATAAGTTTCCTGCGCAAAATCTTCCAGAAAAGTTTTGTTGCTTTTCTCGATTTGCAGTATAACCAACGTCGTAGGTAGAGCAGCAACCACGCATTGGCTCGATAGCTTTGAAAGTAGCAATACTTCTTTTTCGAAATTGATAACTTGCTGTCGATAGAAACTGTTTTCTTTGATTTCAATAACTTCAACCCTTCCTCCTCCTGTTTGAGCGAAAATTGAGACGAGAACCCCTCGAAATTCTTCATACTCAAAATAAAGCAGACTCGAGATCTCACTATTCTCATATTTGATTGATTCAATTTCACTATACGAATTCGAGTCATAGAATTTCAGGAAGCCAGTTTCTTCTTGAGTGTTATTAACGGCTGCAACGTATAGATTTTGCTCTGACAGTGACAAGAGAAAAGTTATCTCATCTCTAGCATCAAAAGGTAAGGGCTTCGCCTGTAACTTGTCAGCAGTTTCAGCATAACCCACTGATATTTGGCCATCACTAAGGATGAAATAGTGATTTTCTCGGGATAAACTCCAAGGAACTATTTTCTTGATGTTATCTTTGAGTAGATGCACATAAGACAACTGGCAATGTTCTTTCACATAAAATGACGCAGAGTTATCACAGCTTGCCAACACATGGACCTTTCCCTTGAGTTTATGCTCTTGCAATGAAATGGGCTGAGATCCTATCTTGTAGCAATTTTTTCCCGTAATTTGGAAATTATATTCCTTTCCATCTTTCATAAAGGTATATTGATATACTTCCACCAATCCATCGAAATGGCCTACATAGAGATAGAGAAACTGCTCAGTGCCCAACGTTGAAGAGTATATTGATGCAATTCCATGCTTTTCGCAGGTAATGGTCGCAATTAATGACAAATTATCTCGATCAAGCACAAGCAGTTGGTTTTCATGCCAATACGACAAAAATATGAAATTTTTGCTTGCAGCTAGGGCACTCACTTGCTTGCCAAGTGCTTTCTCGGAAACATTGTCAAGCGTGCTACTGTTCTCAAAATCAAGATGAACGAGTATTTTGTTCTTGGTCACAATGTAGAGGTCTTTCTCAAAATTGGCTGAGAGCACGATGTCTCCGTACTGATCGAAAGACCCTGGCTTACTGGAATAGACACATGCAGTTTTCATCTCTTGAATCTGAAACAAACCAACACTATTAGAAGTGATTTGCGCAAATAAATTTGGTCGAATTTCGTTGATGCTAAGTGTGGCGCGTTTCTCTTCAAAACCGTCAATATGGTTTGTATAGATTTTGAATTTTTCATTGTTTATTCTCAATGGTATCGTTTCTTTGCTTGTTGAAACAAAAAAGAAAGAGTCTTCATATCCTTTAATCAGCCAAAAATTCTTAACAGTTGGTAGTTCAAGAACGTTTTGAATCTTTAGGTTTATTCCTGCTCGTAGCATGTTGACTTGCTGATGCTTTTTCTGGAAGCTTGCCGCCAATAAAGAAGCTGTTGAATTAGTCTCGTTTCGAACGAGCTTGAGATCTGAGACAAACCCAAGATTAGAAAAACTCTCACATACAATAAGAGACGGCATCTCTCTATCGCCGGTGTTTTCTTCAGTAACCTGGAGCAGCTGAGAATTATCTCTCTCAGAACCTAAATGAAACAGATGGTTAACTATACAGACACTAAACCATTTTTTACCCACAAACACGAGGGATGAGCTCAATGGTGTCATGGTTTTAGCAAGAGACACTCTGCCCAGATATCTGATTCTAAGCTTTTCAGAAGATTTCCATTTGTCAAAGCCGATCCCCAAGGTCCTATCTTCTTTGGTGCTCGAAAGTAAATACATGCCACCGCTTTCTTTATTTTCCAATGCATAGAAGACACCAGGCTCACTTATAGATTCTGTGACGACGTCAATACGAGCTGCGATTTGTATCTCACTAACTGGTGTTTTCGTTCCTTGAGAATAGAGACTAAAAATTTGAAGGACGTATTATAAACCTTTCTCAATGAGATGAGAAAATTTACCCAATATTGATTTCAGAAAAGAATAATACGTCACCATCAGGCAAGCACATCAGTTTATTAACAGTAGTATTGCCAGCGAAGTATATTTCCCAATACAATTTTTTTGTTATTAGCTCCTCAGTGAGCAAATTTAATTCAAAGACTTGGAATCTTTTCGTTCTGTCTTTCGTGTCTTCTTCTGATAAAACCGCTAATAGAGGGTTGCTTGCTTTGAAAGTACGGTTGTGTAGGGCGCTTATATCATTGATTCTTTGCGAAGGAAGCCTAAGATTGAACATTCTTTCAACTGAAATCTCATTGCTGCTCATAAGTTTGAGAGTAAATACGGTAAAAATGCCAGAAAGCACGTAAATTCCGATGTAGAAGGTTGTAATAAATCCACCGACTCTAGTGAACTCCTGAGTGATTTTGATATCTTCTGGGTCGTTGACTATATTTGGACCTACGGCGATTGTACCAAAACATTTTGTGATTATCTCTCTGTTCTTTATGGTAATGAACCCATAATCCAGATTTTCAGCAAGAATGAACAAAAATGAAGGCGTGTCTTTGAGGTCAGTTGATATCTTTGCTATTTTGCTCACATTTGCAAATATCTCAAGTTGAAAATCAAGCTCGATGCTCTTTGGATGTACGATGAAAAATTCAAGCATATTGAAGCGAGAGATCATAAGTCTCGGGAGTATCTTGCCGTCTGATTCAATATTCACCATCAAAGAGTTGGATACAGCATATCCTTTATGAATAGAACTGATGTAATTCCAGGACATTTCTAGAGACAAAAGTATAAAATTTTTTATTTGAAATTTCGAAATAAAAAGTATGGATTTGTATGAAAGAAAGCAAGGTTTTTCTTATTTGAATGGCCTTGTTTTGAAGTAAAGTATTTATTTATTGTGTCAACATGAGTATTAACGAAGTACTTATCTAAACTTCTCTTCTTGAATCTCTGAGAGTCCGAGAATTTAAGAAAGTAATGAAAATTTATGCAATACAGTGATCATGCTCGTTCATGTGCATAAGTTTAGAGTTAGCCATTATGAAACAAATTTTATTTTTAGTCAAAGTTTCATTCGACCATAATTAGTAGATTGAAAATTCCATTGACTTTTTGTTGAATTGGCTATTTGAGACTTCTTCAACCATTCGACAATAACAAAAAATATTTCCCAAAGATTCTGTATTTGAACATCAGCGTTATTATTATATTTTTCAATGAGTATCCATATCAGCGGTGAAGAACACTAACATTTTCAAATAAACAATTTTCGATATCGGACTGCATCTCTCAAGGATCTCTTATTCTTCTGTAATATGAAAATGTTTGTGGGTGCCTTTTGATGAACGATCCAGCTAAATTAATCCCAGACTGAGACTGATTATTAGCCCGAATAAATAATTGTGATGCTAGGAAAAATAAACTTTGCTGTTTCGAAATTATTTTGATAAGTCCAAGAACGGCAATAGCAAACGAAAAGAGAGGAGATGTTTGCTATCACAAAATAGTCGTCAGTTTTGTGCATCGTCTGATAGGGGATATCGAATATCTCTTTGTTAGTTGCCAAGATTTTTTCAATCTTTTAAAGATTCAGTCGCTAAAGTCTAATTTTTGATTATTTGAAGTAAGTCGTGTAATATTTTGCATTAATAAATTTCGAAAACTTCCTCAAAAAAGAATTAGTGAGTTATCATGTTCACTTGTGATCTATGTACCGAGGAGAAGAATATACGCACAATTACCAGTTGCAACCACAACGACGTGTGCTTCTCCTGCACCCTAAAAATGAGAACGATAACCAAGTCTAAGAAATGCCCAATGTGCAACGTAAAATTTTAACGCTTCCTCTGAGAAAGCTTCACCTCACTTTAGAACAATCTTGAGCAAGTCATCTTCTCTCGAAAGGAAGATGCCAGCTATGAAGATTTCGACTTTTCTAAGTTGATTGAATACAAGGTACACCACCTCGAAAAATCTTTTCAGCTACAATCTCATTTTATTTAACTTAAGGACGGTATATTTTTTGAAGATGAGCAAACCAAGCAAGAGGTGGAGAAGGTGTACCAGCTGCGATGTCCTATCTCGAATTGCAATGACTCTAATACGCAATTCCAAGGAATGATCATTCTCAAAAAGCATCTCAAGGAGAAACATAACAGAGCCTATTGGTATCTAAGCTCGCAAATACTTAGGAAATCTTAATAATGATTTCAGTGACATATGTTTAGACAATCGAACGCTGCTGCTTAAAGAGCAAAGGTTATATTCTTTGAACCAGCTGGATAGACACATGAAGAGGGGAGATCTTGATGAGGAGCATAATATTATCTTCTTCCATCCTTATTGTCAGGTAAGCCATTATTTAGTCGCATCAGTTGGCTGATAACCTTCAAATTAGTTCTGTCAAATAAACTTGTACAATGAAGAGAAACTCGTTCAACATCTTCAGAAAGAACACATACAGTGTCATTTGTGTGATGAAACAAGAAAATACTACTATTTCAAGGACTACAAAAGCTTAGAGATTCATTTCAACATCTCACATTACCTTTGTCCACATGAAAGCTGCCGAGAAAAAGCTTTCCAAGTGTTTTCTTCTGCAGCCGAGCTCGAAGCACATACAGTAAACATCAATTGTGTAGAATACATTACTACAATCCTAATATAGATTAAAGTGCACTCCGATCCCCAAACTGCGAGCAAGGGTGGCAAATTGATCAAGTAAATACAACCCCTCAATGCAATCGTCTCAAAGTGTATTTTAGCCCAACCTTGCTCCACAAAATCACTGGATTCGACTACGGAGAAGGTGACAGGCCTCATAAAAGAGATGGTAAATTTCAGTACATAAAACCTTCATTAATTCTCTTTTTTTTCAGTCAAAATGCACATCAAAGATCGCGAAGGAGCCGATTTTGAGCCTCAAGTAACTTAACAGCTGCGAACGATTTTCTTAAAACAATCCATCGGTTTTAGTTCCTCTCTCAAATGAAAATAAAGACCAAACTCCAATTACAACAATCAAATGCAAATGAAGTCATCGATCTAAGAAAGTACTTCCATGCTCATAAAGGACTCCTTGAATTCGATGTGAATCAAATATATAACGAAATGAACGGAATCTCAACAAGCGGTTATGACGATTACTACGACGACAAACGAAGGAATAAGAAAAGAGGCGATGGTAGGAATAAGAAATATGCTCAGAAATCAAATGTCAACGAGCCATTGCATTTTGAAGACTGCAATATGGCGAGCTATCTTAACATTGATATGTATATTCACTTCAATTCCAAATTGAAATCGCTAATACTACTTAATTACTACTTTAGGGACTCCAAAACGCTGTACGATAAATTTAGAGAGCTCATTTCTGAAAAAGAATACCATACAATTCGTGGAGCCATCGAAGATTACTTCAAAGGAAGAGTCGATCACAAATTCCTCTTTAGCAAATTCCTGGAAATCTTTGGCGACCGAGCTGTAATCAAAATTGATGAAAGCGTTGTGGCTTTAACAAATGTTACTTTTAGACATTCAAGATATTCCCATTCTTTTTGGCCACCATCCAGAAAGAAGATACTGCAAAATACCTCGATTCCTTTTTCTACTCAAAGATGCAGGAACTCCCAAAGCGGTCTACTTCTTTAATTTCTTCTTGCAAGACCTATGGAGAACTTTTCCATAAAATACAAGACATCATCGAGAAAGAAATTGTGACGAGAATAGAAAACGGAAAGTTTGAGATTGCGAAAAAAAATATTTTGATGGATCCAGCCAGAATTTTCCAAATGATGCAAATCATTCGAAGAGTAGAGAATACTGGAATGGCGAACTTCAAATTCACCACGAACTTTGGAATAATGGTTGAAACAAAGGATAAATTGACCTCAAGTCTCACCGAGCCTGTCGAAAGCTTCACGAAACATGTTGCAGCGATATCTGACTTTGAGATTATCATTCTTTATAAGTACCTTGAGCTAGTTCTTGACAAGGTTGAAGGGAAGAATATCAATCTTGGTAATGATGAGATGATACAGAATTTTCCTGACATCATAATTTTTTTCTAAAAAAATATATAGAGGTGAAAGATATCAGCATGATTCTCGTGGACAACTTGCTAACGAAGAAGCCTCACCTTCAAGAGAAATTTAAAGCAGCTTTGGGAGAAAACTGGAAGAAAGAAGTGAAAGAGGAAAAATTCGTTTTGGCTGATCATAGCCAAGTGAAGAAAATTAAAAAGAAAAATGCAGGCACTACACAACAGATCCGCAATGAGGCTGAAAACTATTCGAGTAAATTTGAAGAAACCAAGCAATTCGATACCAAAAATGCCTACGAATTCCCCGACCTCAATAAGAAAGCTTCAGACTCTACCGAATCTGCCTCGCCGGGATTCGCTGGGGCTAAGTCCTATGAAATTAAAAAGCCAGCAGTAAAAAAGAAACCAATGGAAGGGAGCGGCTGGGCCTTAAAGAATGTTAATCCTTTCTTGAATCCTGAATTTAAGGCTAAAGAGGGAGCCTCGAAACTGGAAGAAGAATTCCCTACTTTGGGTCTAGGGGGTCCTTCTGACAGTAAAAAAGGTATTTCTCTAAAACTCATTATACACGAGCAATCTGATCTCTAATATTAGAGGAAGAAGCAAATTTCTGGAAGCAGGCTGATAAAAAGAAAGATTCCAGTAAAAAGCAAGATGAAGAAGAGTACAAAGAAGATGATTATTGGGGTGAAGAAGATGAATTGCCTCCAAAAGGAACCGTTGATGGCATGAAAATAGCAGGAGTACAAAAGACGAAAAAAGGAAAACAGAAAATTTTCCTCGCTGGAGGATTCAAATAAATCATCTAAATAGCCTCTAAAGATTAGAGCTCCTCTGCAATGCTATTGAAGACATTAATCAAATGCGATGAATTAGATCTCTGCAGAAATTCATTTTATAGTTCTGATTAGAGTGTTTGAAGTGCATGCTCCTAACTGAAGTTGAATAGTTCTTATGCTTGCAGGTTAGACACGAAATTTCTTGCCGTTGTTCGATAGATAATAGTGTTGATCAAAAACAACTGAAAAAGTTACAGAAGGAAGAATCCTTAGATAAAAAAAAGAGATTCTCTTGAAAAAATTTGTTGCGTGTAGAGAAGCTTATTTTAAAATTAATTCTTTGTATGAGTTATATCGATGGCGAATTCGAGATGCTTCAAGCAGCCTCAAGACGAGGTGAGATTGATGCCAGTGAAAATATTACCATAACGAGGTGAGCAAAACAAATACTGGTAGTAGTATTTTGAAGTAGATGTATTTTAAAAAAAAAAAATACAACTAAAAGAGATGCCCACAAAACCCTTAGGGATAAAAATGTAAAAATTGATGCCTTTCCACTATGAAATTGTGTACAAATATATTTCTTTTAAATGAAAATGAACCATAAAACAAATTTCTTGTAGAATTCTCTCAAAGTTTTCAAATCAAATCCCAAAAATGGAATGACCATCAAGAGCCCCAATCCAAATATATCACCCAATCTTCGTAGTAGAGATTTCAAGGAAATATTTAAGATCTTTGCATTTGCAACGACGATGAAATGATATCTGTTGAGAAGAAATTATCGGTAGTCACTTTTGGTCTGTCTCGCGAAAGTTTTTAGTTTTTGGTGACCCTTCACATGCAACAGACTCAGCTGATTGTCAATCTGAACTAATTTGATCCTAATATTGTCTAAATCTATTTGCAGTTAAAGATGCAAATGATTTCTTTCTTTATTGGGTTTATTTATTTCAAAAACGAAGGATTACTTTCATGGTTCTAGGTTGAGCAACTAAGTTTCGCTGAGCAGATGCATCTTTCTGAAATCCAAAAGCAAGCAGTTTTTTTAACTTTTTAGTTTAATTCTGAGAGATACAAGGGTTTTTTTGGATTGTTGTTATTCTGACGAAACTAGTGGTCATCGCTCCTTCGAGTTGAAGAAGGACGTTCAATGTAGTGGTGGTTATTAAAATAATAAGCTTGCTGCTTGTTCTAATCACAAATCTGATCTGCTCCGAGAAAGACAGAAAAATGCAAATAAGCAATTTTGTCATTTGGCCGGAAAATCAAATTGACTGAAATGAACTCTACTTCTCAGCCTTGATCAAACTTCAATCCTCGATATTAGACATATTTCAAGGAAAATTCTCCAATGTAATTAAACAAGTATTTATACTTGCTATTGTTCTCAGATGATGTCTTCAACGGTATATAGTTTACTTGAAGAACATCCTTTTTTGCAAAATTCTGCTCAAAGGTGGCAGAAATACTATTTTAAGGGGTTGATGGCAAATATGTAAAAATTCTGATTGCTCGTATGTATCTCCTGAGTTTAAATATTAATGTGTTATTACCGGATATTTAAGTCAGCTCATTTATCCTAATTTAGTAATTTATCCAAAAACAATTTCTTTTCATGAAGGTCTTAACTTTCATTGTTGTATGCGCTGCATTGTTGAATGTTCTGGGGCAAGACTGTAATGTTCCTAACTGTAACCAATGCGTTGCTGGTGACCCAAAAAAATGCCAATTCTGCGATACAAAATATTACATTTCATCTTCACAATGTTACCCTTGTCTGGCACATTGCGACAGTTGTCAAGGCTCTTACAAATGTCAGCTGTGTGAAGCCGATTACGAAGTCAGTAAAGGGATCATTTATGACACCTGCGTAGTCAAAAACTGCAGAGTTCCTTCTTGCAATAAATGCGACACCACTGACGCCGATATATGCGTGACTTGCGCGTCTTCTGCTTACTTGAATAGTACAGACAAGCAATGCTACAATTGCTCACAAAATTGTGCTACCTGCAAAGACTCTGCTGCCAAATGCACAAGTTGTTTTACTAATTACACTCTTGAGACAGCCACCTCCGAGTGTGTAGTCAGGACTTGTGTAGCTGAAGGCTGTGACACTTGTGTCAGAACCAATGCCACCCTCTGTACTGTTTGTAAGCCAGGCTACTATCTTGACTTGACTTCACAAACTTGTGGCAAATGCTCGGCTAATTGCTTAACATGTGAGACCAACAGCACTTTCTGCACGAGCTGTCATCCAAACTACGATCTAAATAGCACAACCGGGCAGTGCGAAGTCTCAAAATGCCAAGTTCCTTACTGTAATAAATGTAATACAACTGACATGGATCGGTGTGTCGAGTGTGTTTCCAGTACGTTCATTAATGAAGTCACCGGAAAATGCGACAATTGTACCCAAGGATGCGCCAATTGCACAAACAGCGAGACTTGTGAACGTTGTGATGATCTTTACGTCAAGAACGAGAACAACAAATGCGACCACTGCCCAGAGAATTGTCTCAAATGTGACAGCAAAACGACCTGCACAACCTGTGCTCCTTTCACTATTCTCAACTCAAGTGGTCTTTGCGAACCTTGCCCAGCAAACTGTAAAACTTGCGCTCCTGGCAACAAATGTCTTGCCTGTGAAGACAAATTCGGTCTGAACTCAACCACGGGTCAATGTGATGCATGCCCTGCTAACTGTCTGAGCTGCACTGGAGCTAACAGTTGCTCAAGCTGCATCAGCGGATTCGGTGTTAATAGCTCTACCGGGCTTTGCGAAGTTTGCCCTGACAATTGTCTAGACTGCGAAGGCAGCAACAAGTGTAAAGCTTGTATCGATGGATACGGAGTGAATAGCACAACTTCTATGTGTGATGCATGCCCAAGGAACTGCAAAAGCTGCAGCGGATCATTCACATGCGATCAATGCTTTGAACATTATGCTTTCAATGCGACGTCCATCGCATGCGAAGTCAGTGAATGCCTTGTAAACAACTGTACGAAATGCGAAGTTTACAATCATACTCTCTGCGAAAGCTGCGATTCAAGATTTTTCGTTGAGTCCCAGTCAGGACAGTGCTCATCCTGCTTACCAAGATGCTTGACCTGTTCCAACGACACAGTGTGTCTCGGTTGCGAGGCTCATTATGACTTCAACGCCACATCTTCCCAATGTGAGACATCAGAATGCCAAGTTTCCAACTGCTCAAAATGCAAAGTCACTGATGCCTATGGTTGTGAGATCTGTGCACAATCATTCTTCTTACAAAACTCATCACTATGCAGCAGTTGCCCTCTCAATTGCCTCAGTTGCCAAAATGGCGTAAGCTGCGACACTTGTGCCCCAAACCACGCATTTAACGCAACTACTGCCGTCTGCGAGTGCCAAAATTCACCAAATTGCATGACTTGCAATGCTCCCGACTCATCAACCTGCGCCGCGTGCAAGGGTGGATTTTTCTTGAATGACGCAGATAAGCTCTGCAAGTCCTGCACTCTCAACTGCCTTAGCTGCCAAGACGGTACGAGCTGTGCAACTTGCGCTGCAAACCACTCCTTCAACAGCTCCACAAACACATGTGAATGCGCCACCTCGGCCAACTGTCAGACTTGTGACTCCACCGATTCTTCAAAGTGTGCTGTTTGCAAGCCGGACTTTACGAAAGGAAAAGACACAAGTCTTTGCTATCAGTGTCCATTGAACTGCAAATCCTGTTCAAGCGGAGATAGCTGCGACCAATGCGCCGAAGGTCATACTTTCAACAATGTCACCAAAACTTGCGAATGCACAGGTGCTGCCAACTGCCAAACTTGCAATCCTACTGATCCTTCAAAATGCTCCAGTTGCAAGGCCGGCTTCTTCTTAGATCAAACTACATCAGGCTGCAGCGCTTGCGCCAAAAATTGCCTTCAGTGCTCTAATGCTGCTAATTGCACGTCCTGCGCCCAGAACTACACTGTTGAGAACGCAACAGGACGATGTATTGTCTCAAGCTGTCAGGCTCAATTCTGTGACAAATGTGTCCAAACTGACGCATTCACTTGTGCCAAATGTCTCAACGGAACTTTCTTGAACGGATCTCAACAATGTGAGTTCTGCGCAGAGAAAGAGAGATGCAATATTTGCTCAGGCAAAAGCACATGTACCGAGTGCAATCCACAATACACCTTGAATACAAACACGTCAAAATGCTACCTGAAGAAATGCTCTCCTGAACATTGCTCTTGGTGCTATGAGAGCCAAGGAATTTGCGAAATTGCTGAGGCTCGCTACTTCATTGATGATAAAGGCACTGTGAGAGGATGCCCTCCTGGATGTGTGACTTGCAACTCCACAACTTCCTGCTCTCAATGCGATCCTAACACCGCTTTCGATAAAGAAAAACTCAGTTGTTTGGCCCCAAAAGGTTCAAAAGCTTGGGTTTGGATTCTGGTTTCTATCGGTATAATTGCCATCATTGCGGTTGCGGTCGTTCTTTACTTGAGGAAGAGTAAACCCGTCGACGATGAACTTGAAGCTCCACTTACGAAGGATGATAAGGCCAGTTCCGCCGGTGTACTTTAAGTATTCACATATTACATTCTTTTAGTAGTCAAAAAAAGTAAAAGATATGCTTAAGAATTATATAGATATATTGGAGTAAGAAAACTGCTAAAAGTTGTTTGAAAAAGAATATCGTTGTTATAATCATGCCCAAAAAGATTTCCTCCGCAATTAAAGATTTATGGGCTAGCTATTTAATCTTAATTAAAGGAGCCGCATTCGCTGTGTCAAACAGAATATATATCGGATGATTTTCATGTTTCATTAAGGTCAATAATCCAATGTTTAGGGCTGCTCTGAATCCATCAATTTGATTGTTAAAGAAGTACAATAATAGTTTTACGTGACCAATTCATTTGTGATGTTAGATGTAGCTCTAATGTTGAGCGTCTAGAGCTCTCTTTATATTTATTGGCTTCATCATTATTAGTGCCTTGAAAAGAATATCAAAGCACTCAAGACTGTGAAGAACACTAATAACACTCCTCAAATGCTAATGACCCGTTGTGGCTTGCTACCACCCTAAACGATCGATTTTATTCAAGGGGTGCAACTCCTAACTTTTTTGAATTTCACCCAATTTGTTCTTCAAGAACTTTCAACAAATCTGTTCTCCAAGAACTTTCAACAAAATTTATACAGGTTACACTCGCTTCCTGCCTTTTGCCTCTTGATATGTACAACCACTGAAGTTCTATTGAAGATAATGTAAGTTAGGGTTCAAGAATAGACACATGCATATGAAATCAAATCAAATATTTAACCTATTGCTATACGACAACAAATAGTTATAGACTAACCACAAAAAAATATGCACCTACAAGCATTTATGTGTATGAAAGACTGTTCGTGTTATCTTGGGCTTGCTGTACATCAGAAGTAGGCTCTGAAAGTGATGTCGAAGTGCATTCTGTTGTCTTTTGATCTGATTTTTTGCTAGCTTTGAAGGTTTTCTTTAGCAGGTTCCAATGATAAAGTTTAATGAGGGTTAGCACCACTATGATAGCCATAGTGAGAAGTTTGATTGTTGTGAGAAAAGGGCACGCCATCTTCTTGTTATTTTTTAAGCTTCTTAAATTTATTGAAATTAATACTGACTTCAAAACTCATTTGCACCTATTGTAAGTTTAGTGACTCTTTAGGAGTTTTAGAGAAGTATTTTGTTGATTAGCCTTTGAAGCAGAAATTATGAAAATTATTGGAATCCAGTGAGAGTTCCGAGAGAGGTCTATGCTCCTTTGATAAACTTACTTTCAAACGAATTTGTGAAATTTTTCTCACGGATATGGCTAAAAGAACTTCTTTTTTGAGTGGTCGACAACAACTACAATAGGACGATGGCAAACTGAAGTGTTACATATTAGAAGGAGAGTGCACTCAAGCTCTGTGGAGAACCGAGCGAAAGCCATTAAACTTTTCGTCTTGCTGGAGTGCCTTTTTGATTCAAAACTTCAATAAATATCCAAAAGAAAATATTATGGTCACAATTTTCCCAAATAATATATATAGAGAGGGAATCCTTTGTTCATTAACATCTTTGACCATAATGTGTAACGTTGTTCACAGTAGCTGAAACATAATTTTTTTGTGTTATATGACAGCTAAACATACAGTTATTTCGATGCAGCTGATTTAAGTTTAGTTTCTTTAGGAAATTCTGCCAGAAGATTATTGATCTTATCAAAAAATGGATCTTCTGGCAATCCTTCATTTTTCGTAAGAAGTTGAGCCAACTTCGACTTTCCAAGAGACTGTGATATTTTATTCTGATATGGACCTTTCATGAGAGCTGCGTGTTTGGGGTCATCAGATGTGAGCTCTTCTTCATCCAGAGTTCTGACAAAATTCATTACAATTTCTTCTGTTTTGTTATATTTGTTGTCTTGCGGTCTTAACTGAAGCTGAATATTTGGAAATAGGTTGAATCCATAAAAAAATGAAAAGAAAAATTACTTTCACAATTGAAGACTCTGCTTTTTCAACCTTGATCATTCCCAAGAGTCGAATATGGTTTATTTTGCAATAATGGATCAAATTGCTGATTTTATTGGGAGAGATGATATAGCTAGTTTTTATATTATGCTTCCAGAACTTCTGACAGAGCCACATCTTCTCCCAGAGATAGGGCTGCTCGTCCGAAGCAATTAACACGTCACTGTCGCTCACTCTCTCCTCACCATTTTCTTTCTCTGTGAGATACTTGTATCTCTTTTGAAGAAGGTTCTGACATTTTATAATCCAAGTCAAACAATCTATAATAGAGAAACAGTATTCACCTCAGCAATTAGATTCGTCAATTTTCTGTAGTCAAAGCGGAGACCTATTGCTGACACTGGTTTTGCATCATTCAAAAATTTATATTGGTGAATTAAATTGTCCATTCGGCCGCCTTCGATTAGCTTATCCTCAAAGACATGTATGCTCTTTTGAGGCCCTGGAATTCTTTTGACTGCGACCAACTAAAGAAGATTGAATAAAAAATAGCACCAAAGACAGAAACCTGAAGGATGAATCCTGAGAAAAAGAAGAAATTCTCTGGGAGTGCTCCGAGGTCAATTTCGACAGGAATCATTTTTCCAGCTAGCTTTTGAGCCATTTTCTGCAATTTAAACAAGTCTTCTATTTTCTTTTGAATGATTTCTGGTAATTGGTGTATTTTGAAGAGTTTTTTAAAGATCTTTTGAAATTCAAGCTGGTCTCTTTCTCTAAAATGAATGAAATCGACTGGAAGCGAGAATTATCGTTATTTGAAGAGACAAAACAAAAAAGTTTGATTACTTATTGTGTTTATCTGATCTTCTTTCAGTTTAAATGATGCAAGCTGATTTTTAAATTCGTCCTTTCGCATTTTGGTAACTTTATTGAACAGCTTCAATAAATCTCTGATCTTGCTAGGTTCAGTAATCTTTAAGCTCCAAAGCAAATAGTTGAGGAAAATAGAGTCATTCAATCTCAGGACAAAATTGTTATTTTCTCTCTATTATTCCGATTATATTATCACCAAATGAAATGTAATAATTACAATCGAATGCTCCTCGATGGTTTCAAGAGCAATAATAATTTGTTCGAGCTCGATTGCTGGTGACAACGTGTCTGGCCCTTCATAAGAATGCATTTCATTGCTAAATGTCTGCAGATATAATTAGTATTATTGATATTGTCTCCTAACAGTAAGAAATTTACATGAACATAAAGGGCTTCATGTTCATATTGGAAATTCGAGCTTGATTTTATCACCTCATCAAAGAGGTAGAATTTCGTGAATCCTGGGACTGATCTTGACAAGTACCTGGATAATAGAAATCATTTAGACTTGCTTAACACTGTTCATTCACCTTGCACAGTATTGCACTGTGTTATTTGGAATTTCTAAGAGAATTCCCATATTGTTCAGCATTAGTCGTTTTTGGTCAGAATGTTCAGATGTAAAATATTCTGGTAGTTTTAAGTAAGCAAGGTAACTCGCATGACTAAATTCTTCTCTATCTGGGTTGTTCTGATTTGTCTAAGTAAATAAACTGCGACGGAAAATTATTGGTCACCTTATAGAATTGAATGGTAAGGTCACGCTGAACCGGAACTAAATTCATAATCTTGAAATGAAATTCAGGGAGTGAATTAATGGTCATTTTTACATTCAATTCGACAGCATTGTGCATTTTGAAAATGTTAGTTATATGCGTAGTCAGCAATTCTTTTGCTACGTGCTTCAAGAGGAGTTCTTTCCTGTAAGCAGAGGATAAAATGATGGAATTTCAAATCTGTTAGAGTTTAATTGTTTACAAATTGAGCACTTGTTTTTCCATCGATAAGAAAGGGAAGCTGTAATCTTCTTCTTCGGTATTCTTTTTCGTAAACATGACATTTAACATTGGCAAACGTTCTTCAAATGATGCGCCTTTAGCTAAAATTTCTCCTCGGAAGCTTGGAAAAATGTCAATTTAAATTAGCAGATGGCCATAAAATTACATTCGATTTAGTTTTGTCGTTGAAGGTCGATCTTCAGGTCTGGGCGACAAGAGTTCAAGAATAGTCTTTTTAATCTTATTCGAATCAAAAGCTTCAGCAGGATGAAACACAAGAACAGGAGATACCTTTTCAGCGTTTTCGCCAGCACTCTCGTCAAATCCTTCAGGGAAAATGCCTTGCTCTCGCAAATTTTTTATCACACGATCTCTCTCCATAGCCGTTGCTGGACGATAGTACATTTCGAATATGATTATACCCAACGAATACAGATCGGTCTGTTTGAAATTTATTTAGGTTGATGTTAGCACATGCAGATTTTTTTTTTCGAGAGTTACTGTATAGTCATATTTAGTGTTTGAAGCTTGCTCAGGACTACAATAGAGGCGTGTACCGATTCCTGTTGTGATCTGTTTAGAATCACTTCGGCTCATCCCAACCGCGCTAATGCTCTTACTCCCCATTTCCGACATGATAGGAGTCGGATTTTTCCCGGTAGCCTCAGTTGCCTTTGCTTTCGACTGGACGGTAGTAGCAAGGCCAAGATCTCCAATTTTTATATCATTGTTTTTATCGAGGAAAATATTTGCTGGCTTCAGATCACGATGAATGATCTTATTATCATGCAGATATTTGAGAGCATCAATGATCTGCCAAATCCATTTAACTCGTCTCATTTCGTTTTGCTTCCAATCCTCATCTAAAACTGCTCTTAATGTTTTTCCTTCACAATACTCCATCTATCAAGGAGAGAGTAAAAAAAATGATTGGCAAGATCTCTTTTACTTGAATCAGAAGATATTTTGGACTGAGACTGTATTCATTTTTCTCTTTGATATGTCCTCCTGTGTTAGAATTACTTTTCATTTTAGAAACAGATCTTTCGAATTGCACATTTGAGTCACTGTCATCTCGGAACTCCACCAGGCTGTTTCTTCCAACTTTGCCTTTATTTTTATATGTTATAGGAAATAGGTGAAGAATGAATGTAAATACTAAATTTTGAATATGCTGGAGTCTCCGAATCGTCATCAGAATCATCTTCGTCGTCATCACTGTCTTCTTCGTCATCATCATCCAATTCATCATCTTCATCGAATTCTTCTTCTTCGTCCTCATCGTCATCGTCGTCAAATTCTTTCATAGGATCTTTGTATTCAGTCCAAGCTTGATAATACCCGCATATGTATTTATATCGCAATTTCGAAAGTAATTTGGCTTCTCTTTGGATCACTTTCAGCTGCTTTGGATGCAGCTTGATACGCTTAACTGCATATAGATTCTCATCCAATTTATTCCTCACAAGATAAACATTTCCTTGTCCACCTTCTCCAAGCTTCTTGATGATCTCAAAGTCTTCCCTTAAATTGAGAGAATTGAGCGAACAAACTCAGGTATCGAATTAATACTTAAAACGGGAGTATTCTAACTGATGCTGCATCCTCTTTTCCTTCGTTTCTTGTTCATTTTTTTCATATTCTGAGAGTCGTTCATCGTCGTTTTGTCTGAATATTGTCACCTTCTGGTTTTCTTTTCTGCCTTTCCTAGTCTTCTTATACTTTGCTTCTTCACTGCTCTCACTTTCGCTCTCGCTCTCGGTTGCTTCATCGTCACTATCTTCTTCTTCGTCGTCGGAGTTTTGCTCAGAGTCATCTCCTCGTTCGAATTCAACGAATTCTCCAACATCATGTTCTTCACTGCTTTTTTCGCTGTCATCAGAATCATCTTTCAGAGGCTTTCTTTTCGTCAATTTTTCAGCAGATTTCATCGGCACAGGTAGAGTGTTAGCACTGCCGGGTTTTTCTTCTTCTTCGGAAGAAGACATTTCTTTATCTGCATCCTCTTTAAGCATGTCTTTATACTCATCGATATCGACATAAATTGCATCTTCTTGGTTGTACTATCAGCAGATTATTTTTTTTCTCAGTGCAAAACAACTACCTTTTCTCTCTGCTGCATTCCTTCTCTTATATTCTTTTGGCGATTGAGATATTCTATCAGATACAATATTCAAAGAAATGTTAGAACAAAATAAAGGGAAGCATTTATTGTTACTCTTTCTGGCTTCTTCATTCAAAGTCCTCATAAATTCTAATTGCAAAAAAAGGATGAAAATGACATCGAGATAAGTGATTAGTTTTACCTAATTTTTTCTGCTCAAGAGCTGACTTTTGTTCTTCTCTCTCCTCCCACAAAGTATTTTGACGAAGATTTTCGGCAATTGTTTTGAGCTCGTCTTTCAGACTGATGATAATGTTGAATACATACGGCTCGCTGGAATCTTTGTATTCAGCTAATTCTCTGATAATTTTGTCTCTTATTCTCTTCATGTATTGATTGTATGTCTCCGGAAAATCTTCGATGGTGATGTTCGGAGGTTGCTTTGGATAGGCTTTCGGAAATTCGACTCTCAGAGAGAGATAACATGATTTAGCCTCAGCTGGGTTAGGATAAATATCAACGGTAATTTCGCCAGCTCCAGTCACAGATTTAAAGCGCTTCACATTAACATCATTCTAAGGCAATGCAAACAGATCATTGATATATTTTTCTCTTCAGCTTACGCCCAAAATGATGCTTAGATTTTCGATTTCTGCTGCTGCTATCTCATTTATCTCTTTTTTTTCTTCAGGCCGCGATAAAAGTTGTGGCAGATCAAAGATGTGATCAATGAATTTGCTGGATGGCTTATAGTTAGCGAGATCTTCTGGAGAAAGCCCATCTATTTAAAAACAAATTTGAAAGGTCGAGTTTGGTTAAGCTCTACTTGAAATTTCTAATAGCTGATCTCCGAAAGAGCTTTCCTCTTTGACTAGCTCATGATCTCCCTGCATGGGAGCACGGCAAGACTCACATACCCTGCTGCTCGAAATCTGCTCTTTCTAAAGTATTGCATGAAAGTTAGTTTTTTGTGATTTATGGAATAGTCCCACTTGTTTATTTTTGGATCGGCTCCCAAGATAATACCCGAGGCAAAAAATTAAGAACTTCTCTCGGTTTCTTAGAGAGTTCGATTGATCCATTGGTAATTTTTCGTTCTTGTCATTTACAAGAGATTAAATAAATTATTTTGTGCTCTGACTTTGTTGATAAACGCAAATCAATCCAATCAAATCTATTCGGTAATCAGAAGGAAATAGAAATTAGTCTGTTGTCGGATTACCTCTCTTATTTTGCGCGTCTCATGAGCGTAACCTAAAATGGGTTATAGTTATTTAATTAACTTCATCTAACACATCTGAGGCCCCTCTATCCTCTTCAAAACTAAATCATATAATAATGGAAAGGAAGCAATTCTCCACAGTGATAACGAGTCATGAAGTTAGGAGGAGTGACGAATATAGCAGAATAGGATTTCATAGTTTCTCATTGGATAAAAATAAAATAATTGCCAAAGATGATCAGAAAATCAGCATGCAATTAACTCATTTGACTTCAAATTAGTTTTTCAACCTTATCTCTGAAAACTTAAGAGAAAAAAGTCTGAAAATCTTCACATTTTCCCTCCTCATTCTCCTCTTAATTCGCCACTGCTAAGGAATATGCGCGATAATCTTGCTGGTGATGCTCCATGAGAAGTTCGTCTGCAATTCTCTTGGCATCTCGTCTTGGTTTAATGAATTTCAAATAAACGAAAACCCCAAGAACCACAACAATTAATGAGAGCCCTATCCAGAGCCACACTTTTGTACGCTTGGGTTTGACACATTTCATTAGTCCTTCATCAAATACTAATTGCTGAGTGCATAAAGTACAAGTATTTGAGAAATTGCAACTGAAGCAGCCTTCAGGACAAGCATCGCACATTCCTGTGGTTTTGTTGACACCATAACTGTTTTCGCAAGTAGAGCAATTATTGCTAACGACGCAATTTTTGCAATTCTTTGGGCAAGGATTGCATTGTTGTGTCCCAACTTCTAAAGCAAATGCTTCCTTACAGGTTTGGCAAGTTGTACTGTGTTGGCAAGTAGCACATCCATGTGGACAGCTGTCACATTTGCCTGTCGTCGAATTCAAAAAGAATTCACTTTTGCAAGAAGCGCAAAGAGTAGCGTTCGTTTTGTTACAAGTTGCGCAGTTAGAGACTTGGCAATTTGAGACTTCGCATTGATTGGTCGAAGGGTTCAAAGTGTAGTTGGCACTGCATTTAGTGCATTTATTTGAATTTTCTGAGCATTCTAGACAGTTCGGAGAGCATTGATGGCAAGCAGCATTATTGAGGAAGAAGCCTTGTTCGCATTTGACACAGTGAGTACTGTTTTTCTCTGCACATTCTTGGCAGTTAGAAACGAAGCAACTCTTAAGTTCGCAAGTATTGGTTGTAAGGTTGAGTTTATAATTATCATGACAGCTTGTGCATTTGGTGCTAGTTTCTGAGCAATTGAAGCAGTTTTGAGAACAATTATGACATTGAGAATCTGTAACGTTTAGATATGTTTGTGAGAGACATGTATCACATTTATTGGCATCAGTTTGTTGACATTTTGCGCAGAATTGAGCTCTGCAAGTTGAAACGATACATTGATCGCTCAAAATTCCCTTTTTGAGAGTGTAATCTCCTGCACATTTATCGCATTTGCTTGAGCTTTGGCAAGAATCACAATGTGAGATGCAACTTGGGCACTCATTTGAGGTGTTGCGGAAGAATCCGACTTTACATGTGAGACACTTAGAAGTATCTCCAGGAATACATTTCTCACAATTTGGGACTTTGCAAACTTCAGCTTCACATTCATGAGTTGTGGGATTCAAAGAGAAGTACTCGTGGCAACTCGTACATTTTGTGGCAGTTTCTGAGCAATTGAAGCAGTTTTGGGAACAATTGTAGCACTGAGAATCTGCGGCATTTAGGTATGTTTGCGGAAGACATGTATCGCACATATGAGCATCGGTTTGTTTACATGTGGAGCAGAATTGAACTCTGCAGGTCGAAACGATACATTGATAGCTCAAAATTCCCTTTTTGAGAGTGTAATCTCCTGCACATGTATCGCATTTGCTTGAGCTTTGGCAAGAATCACAATGTGCGATGCAACCTGGGCACTCGTATGATGTATTTCGGAAGTGGCCAATGCTACATTTCTCGCATTTTTCCGGATCATCAATAAAGCATTTGTCGCAATTAGCTACTTCGCAGTTTTCTGCTGCATTTCCAGCAATAATTGTTCCTAAGAGCACGATAGACAGTAATAAATTCCTCATTTCGGAGCGAGACAACAATTTTAAAATATATAAAAAAACTGCAAATTCAAGATCTACTAAATGAGTCAATGTGCAAATTCAAATACACTTAAGTAACTACCAAGAGCTTTAATTACGTTAAGTCTTTCTCTGCAAAAATTCCATCGTTAGCTACACAGACTTTGTTTGTAGAAATGAAACTAAAAACAACTGCTCTAATCATTGTACAGCTGAATTCCAGGCTTGGAAATTGAAAAAATTTAATTGTAGCAAGTAACATAGACCACAGAAAAAGGAAAAGAGTTGGAAAAAAGGTTTTCGATGTCGGTTAAGATATATTTATTTCATGGAATGTTACAAAAGCAAAATTGGCGCATCGACGGCAAATTGACGAAAGTGAGAGCTAAGGGTGGTTCCTAAATCCGCTAATTTAATGACCCAAGCTAGTAAATATTTTTTGGTTCAATGGAGTTGGCCTAGAACTTTGAGTCCATAGAGAGTGTTCCGAAGTCAATATAATTGAGTTTCAGTGTTCAACTTTGAATGAAGTCGAATGAGAACCATCTTAGTACATTTGATGATTGCTCATAATTAGGGGAATTAACATAAAAGATAAATGCCTATATATCATCGGCTCAGATACACTTGCAGAGCCAACTCAATTTTCTGAAACTCTTTTAGAAACACCTGAAGTTTTTTTTTCACTTACTTTTACAAGTGAATTTTTTGATATCTGTAACTATTCAATGAAGTATAATGTCATTCGAGAAAAATTCGAACAAGAGGGGGCTCAATTTTGAATCGTGAAATTGGAAATTCTAAATATTCAAAGGGATGCAAATTTTATAATTCATCACTGCGGATTATCCGTTTAAAACTACGATATTTATTGTAGAGGAAATCCTAAAACGTCAGGACTGTGATAGAAAATAAGCTATTAACTATATGAAATTATGAAAAATAAATCAAATAATCTAGCTTTATAAGGATAAAATAGATGCTTCGATACATTAGTATCATTATGCACCACGCTTTTACTTAGAAAATTAATTTTGGATAAAAATTTCATGAATATACTTAATACTATCAAATACTATGGATGCTCTCCTAGGAAAGGCACTGCGTTTAAAATTCAATGTGCTTATGCTCCTTATGTTGAAGTTTCTCGGGACTTGGATTCTCTGTTGTAACTGGTTCTTTTGAACCAAAGAATGAACCAATTTTATGATGCACTGGGGACTGAATATTCATAATATCGTCATTCATGAATCTTCTTTTATCGATTTTGTGAGGATCATCAACGTCTTCTTCATTCGAAATTTCCAGTTGTCTAAATTTTTCAAGTTCGAGAGGATCGAGTTCCTCCTCTTGAGCGTTTTCAGTTAAGCAATTACGAAGAGCTGCTTTATCACCCTTCGCCTGTGGGTGTATAAAACTTTTATTTGGTGTCACTCTGCTATTCTTCTTGTTGATCAAGATTTTTGGCGAAAATATCTCTTCAATATTTTCCTTAGAAGCATCTGATTTCTTCAACGGAATGTTATTCCTTGAGCTTGCTGAATATTCCTTATGAAGGCTCGGGGTCTGAAGAAGCGCAGGCGTTGCCATTCCATTTTGATCGGTATTTTTGTCAGAAGTATCAGCATCCCCTGTGTCTGTCCAATCTTTCGGTTTTGCTGTGAGAGGACTTTGATCATCATCTACTGAATGTTGTACGTTAACCGATTCAGGCTCACCCATCACTAAGTTCGTCTTGTGAACTTGGAGATATTCATCTATCTGACCATTGAAAAACTTTACTCTCCAGGTTTCAACTGGTCTCACATCAAATATCTAGAATTCCTTTCTGTAAATCTATGGTCATATCACTATCTTACGCCTGAAATAAATTGAAGGAAAGGTGTGAGTATTTGGAGCTCCTGATCGCTCTTATCATCGAAATAGTTTTTTATGAGAAGGGCGTTTTTTGGCTGGAACAGAAAGGCGTTCGGAGAGTTCTAATTAAAAAAGTAAACAAGTCTATGCAAAGATTTAGCAATTACATCGATGATGATCACATCCTTTAAGTCTCTTCCCAAACGATTGAGATCTTTGACATAGACACCATTATACAGAGTACAATGCTCTCTAAATAATCTATATGCCACTGCACCTGTTTTGTCCAAAATATCGACTAGAGGATCAGCATACTGAGTTTGGATAAGTGAACTTTTTTTTTTGCTTTTCTTGAAGGATTCAATACCTCTGATAAACTCGCCGTAAAGACAACCACTTCGAAAATCTCGCCCATCTTTTTAAGGTATTCTTCCACTCCAGGTCGAATCATAACTCTGACTTTATAAGTCTCTGATTGAATTTTCACCTTTATATTGTATTATATATTCGGAAATAAAATCTATACAATGTAGATACTGGCAATATGAGGTCTGGATTCTCGCACTCTTCGAAAGTACTGTGAACGAGGGTTTCATCAAGATCGAGTACCAATGTTTTTTTCCCCTGTAATAATATTAACACCTGATGAGGTTGAATTTCTTACTAAGTTTTTTGCTGATTGAGGACCCAGGAATACAAAATCTTCCGTGGAGTTCAGTTCTCTGATGATATATTATGCTTGCTGTTAGATGAGATTATTATTTTACTCATCATTCTTGATCAAGCACCAACAACATCGAATCAACCAACACTCTTTCTGCTGATTTTGATGTTTTACGCCTATTTCTGATTGTTGTTTCTCATTCTCTTCGGCACTCATTTCAGGTGCACGCCTAATTGATCACCATCAATGAAGTGTGAGCAATTTGCAGAAGTCTTTTGACAATACGGTCTTTGAACTTGAGTAATGATGCTGTTGTGGTTTAAATTTTGAAGTGAAATATCTTTTTTTGAACAAGACTCGTCGTCTGTGGTCTCTTTCTTAAATCTAACAGCCAAGAACTATTAGCGCTTCATGAATGAATTTGAGTTACGACAATTTCACTATATTCCGAATCATTTAAGGTTGATTATTTTTAAAGTATTTTTTATTTTCAAAATCGATCATAAAGTAATTTTTCAATTCATTCTCTTTAAATGTTCAATTAACTTATTAGTGTTTAATTATTTGGCACAAGATAGAGAAATATAATACAGAAAATATGAGTGCGAAGCAACTTCAATTTCTTAGAAAGAACTCTTTGTCTGAAGAAAAAATTCATGCAACTTTCGATACCCCTATGTAATCAGACCCTCCTATAAAAACTGCAATTTGCAATGTCTATCTATCGCAAATCTCATCATTATATTCACAATCAGCAGTATTGGGTAAAAATTGGCTCGAAGTAACTCTAAAATTTCAAAAATGGAAGAAGCAGAGAAAACCTCTGCATAATTATTAATGCTATTCCAAAAATTCTTAGGCCAAGGTGGATTGTTCATTTACAAAGATAATCGATATTATTTTGTCAAGAAGTCGCATATATAATCTGCACTTGTGATTTCTTTCCTCTTTTCACTTTGTGGCGCATGCCGAAATTATTAACCTTATGCTCAATTGATTCAGAGAGAGCATAAATAGATGGCAACAATATGTTGACTCTTAATTAAAACATCCTCTTTAGTTGTCCTGAAATATTATTGCAGAACTTATTATGATAGTTATGGCTGAATTTTTGAATGACGAAATGCTATTTGGAGTCATGCTAACGAGAGGGCACTTGCACGATTGCTAGATCTGTTCGTTAATTTTCCAATATTACAGAGCTGATGTTTCTCAAGGTGACATATACAAAAATGAATCAGAAAATGGAATAGTTGATGCGTCTGGTTAATATCTTGGAGCTTGACTCAATTATCGCACATCTGTTTGGCGACGGACTGGAGCACTATGTTAAACAGGATTGCTTTGACTCGTGGAATTATTTCGGTATCACTTAGATTCTGTCTTCTCATGTTCGCTTTCATCTGGAGTCTCGCTTTCCTTCAAGGCCAGATTTTTTCGAGCAATATAATACTAGCAAAGTTTTTCATTATAAATTCGAAGAGGTTGAATTGTTACGTGCTGATATTTGCTTGTCTGATTCATAATGTATTCAAAAATGCTTATTTGTTTTGCTTAGGGTTGAAACGAAATATAAGTCAGAATATAATTGAATGCATTGAAGTCCTTACTGTAAGTCTGCTCAGTGTCATCTGGAGGATTTATGTGGTTATCAATTTGGTATAAGAAGTATCCAATTCCACCTGCCATGAGTGCAAATAGCGTGTATTCTTGAAAACGAAGCGACTTTCTCCTGAGATATTTTTTATTTTTCATTTTTTTATTTCTCAATTGTTTTTAAATTCT
>ENA-UOUE01000076-UOUE01000076.1-compost-metagenome-genome-assembly--contig:-NODE-76-length-72179-cov-8.378575_pt1 | contig 72179 bp, 55 predicted proteins | sample MGYA00238146_ERZ747223 | MGnify/ENA primary metagenome ERZ747223 (study PRJEB28781, sample SAMN06268865) | compost metagenome | isolation source: single cell | place: USA: California, Emeryville, Joint... | reverse complement strand
TTGGTACTTTGAGGTAATGGATATATATTTTTAGCTAGGCCTTTTAAGATTACTTGAAACTCTCATTCAACATGATGACGATGATAGAATCACAACAACAATTTTTATAGATGAAAATGTTGGAATTAGAAGTGTTGGATAACAAAAACGTCAGCAAACGAATAAAAAAGAGTTTCGATAGCTTTGCTTCCGCCAAGATGGTTAAGCGCCGAATAAATCAATCCTTCTTTTTTCAGAAAAATGTACAGTTTAGCATTGAGTTATCCGATTCACGACACACTTCAATTTATTTTCATATCGAACAGATTTGTATTGTTGTCTCAATTAGAGCCTGGTCTTGTCTTCTTTAATGAATATGAACCACTAAACTAAGCTTAGATATAGAAAGCCATCAAAATTGGAAAGGTTCTCATAGGCAAATGAAATCTTAGTGTCCAAAGGTATTCTTATCCCTTGTATAATTGGAATATAAACTCCAGCTGTGTTTTTCTTTTCTTCCCATTTATCTGCAACTTTTATCTTGGGGAAGATTTCTGAGAGCAGACTGCCTACAGTGGTTTCTTCTCCGGATTCAGTTTTATAATCTACGCTCCTTTGAAAGATAGTTGGAGTGTTTTTTATAATAATTCTCACAGCCGCCCTAGTTCCAAAAAAAAAAAGCGTTTGAAACCGATATTCTGATTTGATTTACCTTTCAAGCTGCTTAGAAGCATTGGCAGAACAAATATTATTGAAATTTTTCTCGAAATTCACATAATTTTCATTGGAAAGGTCCTTCCAAAGTTGTTTCGTTTCCTGCGAATTCCATAATATCCAAATTTTCGGATCACCATATCTTATGGTGAAAAACTATTCGAGAAATATTTATCAGACATTCAGAAATAATTTCATACTTCTTTCAAGCTATGCTCAAAATGGTCTTGTAGTGTTTGAAGTCCTTGTAGACCGCCTTTAGATTCAGTTGCACTTCGTATGTTTAGCAACTTTTCTTGAGGGAAATTGCTAGAGCACAGAATATATAGAAGTTTAGAAATTGTGGTTAAAAAAATGGCATACGAGTAGTTAACACTCAACTCGATAGGGAGTGGAGCGAGATCACCGAAATAACTGTCTATAATAGCACCAAAAGGCAGATGCCTTGGCTACTTAGACCCATTGTTGCAGAAGATCAGATTTACCAATGGAGCGGGTAATCTCCTATGCTAAACCACACCTCTTTTGACCCACTTTCAATTGCAAATGATTTGAATAAGTCCGATATCTCTCGTACATACGATCCTAAATAGGCGTTCCGGGAAATGATCATCTATTTATAACCAAAAAAGCATGAACATGTCATTTATGACCTATTTCTTACATAGTAAGGTCTGGGAACTTCTCCATCAGCTGCGTATTTTTCAGGTAATATGAAGCTGACAGGGATCTTGCCTGTGTTTCTATATGAGCGTAGTTTTTTAACATCCTCATTGCCCTCCATACTCAGAGACGGTATTCGTTTTAATTATCTCGATATATAAACTTTGTCAGAATTCTCTCTCATGAATAAGAACTTTTTTCGATAAAATTTTCAAAAAGCTATAACTAATAAAAGATCTCGTTGCAAAATCTGAATGGAAGAGAAAAGGCCCAGAAAAATTTTTGTTCGTCTCAAGAACGTTCCAACCAAAGTGAAATCGGGTTGCCAGAGCATTTACCAAAGCTTGCATGGAATTCAACAGAAGTTCTCAAAACTTAATAGAAACGATAAACTCTTCGTTACTTATCTTATTGGGATGTTGATATATGGAATTCTTATTATCAGTTTCACTTTAGCAAGCTTGTCTCATCTCGCAGTCTTAAGAAATTCTCGAGAGTTTGAGCGAGCCCAATCTGTTGTGAGAAACTGGGAAAAAAATTATATGGTAGACTTGGTAACGATGCAAGGATCCCAATGTCCGTCGGGTTATGAAACTTGGTCGAGTTTCACTTGGCCAGGTATCAACAGTGGATGCAGCTGCATAAGTAAAAAGCAGACTTCTTTTCTTTGTCATGTGAAAAAATCCTTATAGATACTAGCGGAGGTTTCCAAAAAATGGTTTTTCCAAGGCAGTGCACCAGTGCTGAGCTTGTGACAAATTGCGTGAACAGTAAGCTGCCAATTGTAAATTCTCAGTAACTTTTTTTTGATAGTTCCCTCTATTGGAGCAATGACTTTAGGGACGTGGACTGGAAGTGTGACTGTTTGCGTTCAGAGAGGAACTTCTTCATTTATGAGCTCACCATCAGATTGTGGAAACGGCTATCAACGTTGTGGCAAAGATGAAGTACTATTCTGCGTGAAAGAAGGAGAAAGATGTCCGATTTCTGAGCTGCTTGTATCTGAAAAGACCCAATATGGATATGAATCCCAACCTTTCTCTAATGGAATGAAAATATACTTCAAAAGAAATACCACTTCTTTTCCACTTGCAGGTAAATTTCGTCTTTCTCACCCTGAATGGAGTCAAATGACAAACAAAAGATTACAGATTAACTGAGTACAGCTATTGTGTAGATGAGAGCATTATCAACATCTCACCGGAAAGACTAGACTATGTTTTAACAAAAACTCAGCGCACAACTTCCTGCGACTTCAATGTAGCACCAACTTTGTGTATATATCTCAATATCACCCTAATAATTGGAATAGGAAACTCGATACGTTACGATAGGTCAGCTTGGAGAAAAAGATTTATTCACAACGAACGGTCTCTATAATATTGTTGCGGGGATTCCAGGTTTACTTTTAGTTAAATGCGTTTTGCAAAGTTTACCTTATTGCTATAGGATATCCGATGCCTAATAATGACTACATATACTACCTGGGTTTTGTTCATTATTTTCCTTGGAATGAAGGTTGTAGAAACGGTCAGCTTTCTCTCGAAAACGCAGCAAAACGTTTTGAATTGGATCCGTTGTGGTGGGTCGCTTATATCACGTTTATATTTACAGCTATTGGAGCGATTGTGGTGGGGTGCCTTCTTCCTTATCGCTTATATAGGAGCAAATGGAAAAAGTATTTTCCTCTGTCTATTCTTGGGTAATCATTTTATACCACACTAGACCCAAACGTGCAAAAGCTACTCAAAAAAGGAAAAATAAAAAGAGCAAAACGGAGCAATTTTGGAAATTAGATTTTCTCGAGACAGATCAAGAAGAATTGGAGAGAACTCCGAATTTAGACAACAAACCTTTTTCTGAAGAAAGTGAAAGGCTTCACGAGGAGGAGAATTTCCCTTACAACCCAGAAAAACAGCACATCCAACTAGAGACCCCAGAGCATGAAACAAATGTGAAACTCGATAAAGCTGATCAAATTGACCTGGAAGACGATCATCATATCATTTCTGACAAGAACTCGGAGAACAACCAGATTAACCCGCAGCAAATTTCAGATATTCCACAGATAGAAGAATTTAAAGATCTCCAAGTACCTACCAATGTTAACGAGATTAACGACACCCCTCGTTATCATGGATTGACAAAAGAGCAATACGAAAGACATTACACGACTGACAAAATATTCAAATTTTTAATGTTCCCTTTTATTCTCGCGGGCTGGTTTTATTCAAGAAAGGATCTGCTATGGTATCAAGATGTCAGAAGTTTTGATTGTACTGACCAAGTCAATTATCAGATAATCGCTGGGTACGAAAACAAAATTTCAAGTAATGACATATTTTCAGTTTTCCATTTCTAATCAATCATTTTATTTAATGTTGTCCAGAGGCAAAAGCATGCTATTTGGCTTGCATGATAATTTGGATATTGATGCTGGCTTTAGATTTCCTCTATTCGAGTCTTAGTGTGGGGAAAGACGCACTCAATAAGATAAGAGCAAAGAGACAAGTTTATGTCCAATCCAAGGATTCACACAAAAAGAGGCGTCAATTAAATCCCTTCAAGGACCCCGATCAAGATGAGAATAGTGCTGATCCCGATCCTCAAGCAGAACAACAACAACTCCCAAAAGAGCGAAATCCGCAAGAGAGCAATGAGAATAGCCACGTTCATAATGTAAAGTAAGAAGTTTGCCGGTACTCTCATCGGCAATGTATCGATCAGTTTGACAGCGGCGGTCTGGGCCACGTCACTAAAATTAAGAACCATTTTCGAGATTGATAGAAATGTCCTTTATATTTTTTATTCCCAGGAGTAATCACTAAATAAGTTACTGTATTGAGCATTGATAAAAATCATGCAGGAAGAATTTTAATACACTGCAATGTCTTGATATTCAGAACAATTTCGTTTTTGGGATTGTTAGGATATTCTAACTAACTACCAAAAAAGAGAAAAGGGTTTTGAACTTTTCAGAGATCAATTTTGGTCTCTGCTACCGAATTGTTAAAGTAAGTAAATTTAGATGTTCTTCAAAGCAGGGGTACTCTAAACTATTGAGGGCATACTCACGAAATGTTTTTGCTCTTTGATTCTAATAAGCAAATGGAAAATGCAATATTTAAAATGAGCACACGTCTCCTTCATGCTTTACTCGATTCGTCCATAATAAATCACATGTCGTTTGTAACTGATCTCTCGAGGCCAAATGGCGTCTAGATCTTTTTAACCTTAGTAATCGGAGGAAGAGGCCATAGGATTCTGAAATAACTTCTAGAACGGAATATGCGCTCCATTCCTTTTTTGAAATCTTCGCGTGCATCATTTCCTATCCCAAAAATGAAAAATTTAAAAGCTTTCCAAGGTGGGTGTTTCCAATGTTCCTCCTTGGTTAGTCACGGTTTAGATGAGTTGAGAAAAAATAACATTACCTCCCCGCCTTTGGCTTCTATCAATGAACAATCATTCAAAACGAGAAAGTAATGATTGACTGTAAGTGTTATTCCAAAGATCATGAATAAAATTCCGAATAAAAAGATTATTGCTAATTTCCAAAGAGACACTGGACATCTCTTAGAAAAATTGAAAGGTTACGAAAGTCATTGTTGATATTTGTACCCAAAAGTCGAACGTTCTTGACAGTTCAACTACATATGGCAAACTCAAACCAAATCCCAATACTCCATGATAAAATGCATAGACGATGTAGGACAGAAAGTAGGGGTAATTGTATTCTCCAACACAGTTTGCCAAAAAGAAACAGTGGTGATCCATATTCACAACACACCTAAATTGAAGTTTAAGAGTTTTTTAAGTTATTGAAGCGTTATTGATACTTTTGACAGATTGAGCAGTGGTGGATTTCTTCACCTTTTTCGATTCGACATTTTTTGCTAATAGGAAGGAATTAGGATAAACAAAGATGAGAGTATGTGCTACCAAAATCTTTTTGAAGTGCTAGTGGCTTGGTCTCCAGGATAGACAACAGCTGCGCCTAAAGCATAAATGTCGTCAGGGTCTCCAACTGCATCATTTGGAATTCTCCAGCCATAGTACCATACTCTAAAGGTTCCCATCAACGCCGCGCAGTCAACTACCGTCCAAAAGAAATCTGCAAAAGGATTTCGACGAAACATATGCGGTATCTAGAGTATTTCAGTCATTCTCGCAAAACCTTTAGTCGCTTACAATTTCAAAAAGTATGAATGAGTGCCCTATCAAGTAAAGAGCAAGTTGAACCAGAACCACCGTGTAACCGACGCATTTGAAGAAGACGTACTTGATTGAATCTTTCTTTTTCTGTGGAATCAACTCACGAAGTTTCCTCATAGTTTTTCCCCCTTTATTTTTTTGATAAAATAATCAAAAGGCACCGAACTAGCTATCTTCTATTGCTTTATGGATTTTTCGAACTTTCAACAGTTACTAACTTATGTTTTGGTTTCTTTTTCGGCTTGAAATTGAAGATGAACTTAGAGAGTCTTCATTTCTTGTTCTTTAGAAAATTTTTTATCGGCTCAACTAGTTGTAGAAGGTCTCAGTAGCTTTCTCCTAACCTAAATGCTATGCTTTTCTGATTATCGAGAAACAAAAATGCAAAGGACTCCTGATGGCTCTGAGAAAATTGTTGAAAAATGCTGACGATTCAGTCCAAAAGTTCCTTCAATAAACTAGCGAACGAATGTTACCATCATTTTTTTGAGTAAGCTAAAACCCAAAATTAAAACACATATTTCAGAAGTTAATTGAACCAGATTTCAGTTTGATTCGGCATTTTTTTCTTTGTCAGAACGAGTAGCCATCAACCATAAATTAAAGATATTCAGAAAGCCAATTTTTCCAACGAAATTCTGCAACCTCATTAGAAAAAAATTTGGTGATCAGGCTATTTTAGAGTTTTTTTTAAAAAACTCCGAGTACTGGCATTGTTTTGTGAATTGACATGTTCTACACAAAGCTCTTATAATTTTTTTTTTTGGGTATGAAAGTCTTAAAGTTAAAGTTATGAATAGAATTGCCATAAAACCATATGAGGAAAGGAAGGTCTTCTTTCACTTGTTCTCATCGACAAAACTCGTTAAAAAAAAAAATCTCTTGTAATTCGCGAAAAGCATAAAATATTCGTTTCTAAATCTCAAGATTTAAGTAAGTCGAATACGGAAATGCTCACCTTCAGCGAAAATCTAAACTGAAGAAGAGTAAATCCAGGTGTTTCTTCTTTTCACATTCAAAAGTTTTGATAGCTTAAACTTTGTGCAATTGGGTTACTCAAACCGATAAATAGAAAAAATAAGCGTTCACAGTGTTCATAAAAACAAATTGATAAAAAATTCAATTAGAAGAAATGCAGAATAAACCTGGCTTTTGGGACCAAGTTAATGAAATCTACAAAGACCCTCGGACATTTGTACAGTCTTCCTCTGCGACTTAACCTAGCTTACATTTTTGTTTGCTTCTTTACAAAGTACGACAACTCGAGCTGTGACAAGAGACAAAATATTTACATTACGGACTTATACAACAGTATTCACGATGTTCCACAGATTCCTGGACCAAATCCCGAAATTTTCAAGAAACCGAAGAAGAGCATCATAGATCACTTCGCACGAATGTTCACAATGTTTGATATGAAATTCTGGCTTCTCCTTGCTATCACTGGTGTATGTTGTGGCATCTCGGGAGTCTTTGTTGACTATATGTCAGTGTACATATGGAAGAGTAAGAACCCAGTCCTCCTTTTCCATGCCTTTAACCGCTCGAATTTTTTTTCCCCTTCTCAATATAGCTCGTCTGGAATTAATTAACGACACTCCGTTTCCAATTCTGAGATTCGTGACATTCTATTTCTCTGGGTTCATATTGGCTTCGTTTGCAACGGGAATGGGAGGCGTATTCTCTGGCGACTCTGATGGCTCTGGGCTCCCAGAGATGAAAAGCATTTTAGCAGGAGTCGATATTTACAAATACCTTGACTTCAGTATTTATGCGCCTAAAGCTGCCGGTTTAATTGCAGCGTCAGCCGCAGGTAAATCTCTTAATTTAATTCATCTTTGTTCTTACAAGTGATGCTATTTTCTACCTTTTAGGCCTCTCGATTGGAAGAGAAGGTCCTTTTGTCCATTTGGCTGCAATCATTGCCAATCGACTGTGCAAGATACCCTATTTTCGTGACATTGAAAGAGTGATAAGCAATCTGCTTCAGTGTTAAACTTATTTCTTATGCGTAGGCAAATGCTCTAAAAAAGTCTTTACTTCAAGCTTCAGTAGCAGCAGGAGTTACGTCTTGCTTTGGAGCGGTTATCGGAGGTAATTTCATGATAAGAAAAGCCAAATCTAATAAAAATAATTCACAGGAGTGTTATTCAGCATTGAAACCACGACTGCTAAATATAATGTCACTAATCTCTGGAGATCTTACTTTTGTGCAGGATTCTGTATTGTCACACACAAATTGCTGAAGGAAATCTGTAATGAAAAGCAAGAACATCCACTAATATTTTTATTTTATTTTTTTGAAGTCGCTTTGGATTCACTCAACCCAACAGAATTCGAACCATTTAAAGTTGATTATGAGCTGCTGGGATTCGCTCTCCTAGGTATAGTTAATTGTTGCTCTCTTCTAAACTTGCAATCTCGAAAAGGACTAATTATTGGAATATTAATCGTAATCGGCGAAAAGCTGATAGTCTTCCTCACCATGCTCAGAAGAACATTCACTAAAATGTGGATTTTTGAGTAACCTTATCTCCTTCAACGTGTCGCTAACAGTTGCCCTTAGCCGATATCACTACACGTGGGTGGTATATACAATTATCTGCTTTTTCATGTACCAGACAGAACTGACACTTCAATCGGATCGACTCGTTCAGAATTTAGCTTATAGTAATAAGGAGCTATCGGAAAATGGTGAGTATCTAACACTATTGAGCTGTTATTCATTTATTATTTTGTTTATTTCTGCAGAAATTATTGCTCACCCTAGCCCTATGTGGAATCTTCGATACTATATTGTATTCAAATTTATAGCCACTGTGCTTTCAATATCATCCCCAGTGCCTGCAGGGGTTGGCACACCCTGGTTTACGTTTGGAGCTTCATTTGGAAGGATGTTTGGAGAAATTGTTCATCCATGGTTTCCGAAGCTCCCTCATGTAGGTGGCTTCGGAATTGTTGCAGGAGCTGCTGCTGTTGCCAATCTCACTCGATCAATTGCGATTGTTATGATCGCTCTTGAAATCACAGGGCAAATGGTGTATTGGCTTCCCATCTTGGTTGGAGTGCTTGTTTCTTACACAATCGGCAACCTCATGGTTTTTCAATTTTTTGAGGTGATGCTCCACATCAAAAAGCTCCCAAATATTCCTTCATTGTTAAAGTAATCACTAATTTGAGAGAAGTACATTTATGCTTTACCTATAGAGGCGATTTCTATAAAAAGAATGCTGGTGATATCATGGTTCCTGAGCCCGATTTCTTAACTGAAGACATTTCTCCCAAAGATCTGATCAACTTCCTCCACAGATTACCTGAAATTAATAAGGCTGCTATAGTTCCATTCGTGAATAACCACAATGACCAGTAAATTTGACATATCATGAGTGTAACATGTCTCACTATAACTAAACTTAGAATATTGGTGGGATCAGCGAGCATGAGCGCGCTATTAAAATTTCTCGACTCTCACTTTTCAGAATTGCCAGTCTTTGATAATGCGCATCAATCTAAAACAATTGAAGGATTGAGGAAAGGGTTAAAGAAATTCGGAACTGTATATGAAAAAGAGCTTCAAGTTATTGGCGATAGCCGCATCGTGAAACAGAGCATGATTGCAAGAAATGCGAGGTATCAGAAACTATGGAATCAAATGGCTAACATCTTGTCGTTTCTTCAATAGCCTATCCGATCTCGAGAACGAACCCTTCTTTACAAGGAAAATAGACTTGAGCGACCCAATCCTCAATTATGATCCAGCGCCATTATCAGTGTCGCCATTGATGCAAACATCCAAAATTCATTTTCTATTTGCGACGGCAGGAATTGTCAAACTTTTTGTGGTTCAACAAGGTCGTTTACTTGGAAGCATCACGAAGCAAGAAATAATAGCTCCTTCACTAGGACTTGATTTCCCATAATAAGCAAATAAGGTGTTGCCTCAATACTGAATTTGTTTGGTCCATAGGTAGTTGAAAGAAAATCTAAAATCATCATAGTTTAAGTACTGTTAACCTATTAATAAAATTAACAAATCATTATCATCTTTGCGTGCGACAGCATGCTGATGCGAGATAGGATATGCGAAATATGCATTTATGCATCAGCTTTTCGGGTACAGAAAACTTCGAAGAGTTCACGATTTTGCCATGAGCCCTGGAAGTACTGAGAGAGGCTAGTCCCAAAGTGATCAATCACTTTTAACATATATAGCAGACTAAGAAATGAGGAAGGTTGAAATGAGCTTTGCTAAGCTTCTATCATCTTGTAAGTAGGAAATATGTGTATTGGGTGGATGCTAGCATCCACCCACATTACTTTAATTCAAATCAGAAAAATTATGTCTCAAAATGAATTATGAAAAGCTTAACAAAGTAAAAAGGGTCTCGAGCTTCTAGAAGAAACGGCAGCAGGAATATCCCCTTCTCGGTCTACCAAAATGAAGTTAGAGAGTAAAACAGATATTAAAGCTACGACCTAACTCAAAAGCCATTTCACGAATCTCTACAGACGAGTTGAGTTTGATCTTAAAAAGATCCATGTGATGTAAGAAAGTCGCGCATAATCATAGAAAGAATGCTTCATCAACAGTTTATTTCTGAAAACGTCTCAATTCTAACTCAAATCGTTGATTATCCAACGTTTTAAAAACGGTCAATTTCGATAGCAACTTACATATGTATCATCTTGAAACGAAGAAGCTCAATACAGCAATGAATATAGTACCTATTTTTCTATCAGGATCGCTTTGAGAAAAAGAAAATTATGATTTACTACGACTACTACCTTAGTTATAAAGATTTGTTAAGGCCCTAAGAGAAGCTTTTAACTTTTTCTCTACTCTCATGTAAGAATTCATAATTCATCTCTAAACCAATATATATCTTCAAATGAACTAAGAATCATTAGGGCTGTCTCGAAATGAAAATATGAAGTCACTTTTCATAAAATATGGCATCTAGCAAGCAAGCATTATTCCTTCTTATGGTCTCTTTCCTCTTACTTCAGATCGGATTTCGCTCTTTGAGGTGGATGGCTAGATGGTTTCATGCGAGGTTTAGTAGAGGTACAAATTCCACAGAAAATTCCTCCTCTGTCGTCTTCTAAATCTTCTTCTTCATCAGTTTTCGGCTTTTTGATCGTCCAAACAACGCTGTCTCTTCCGGCACCTGCATTCTGATATCCTCCAATAGTTACGCTCTTCCGGATCGCAGGCTCATCCATTCTAACCTGAATGCTTGGTCGATCAGTCGCGTTGGTTCCTCCAAAAGCACTAATACGAACGACACTCTCTCTCGTTCTACCTTTTGTGCTTACATTCAATGGTAGTTCAGAGTGGGTTTTGACTTGTTCCTTTACTCCTAAGGAGCTTTCAGCTTCTTCTTCTGGAACAGCTTCTTTCTTGAATTTGGTGTTCTCAGTTCGGACAACGGTAATCAATTTTTCGTCATTGAGGTCATAGTGCTCATTCTCATCGTAGGAAGAATTTCTTGGTGAGTTTTCTTCAAATCTCTCTGACTTTCTTTGTAACTTTTTTGAAGGAGAGGATTGTCTGTCAACCTCGACACCTTCTAATCTTATTTTTGAAACACGATCCTTAAAGATCAAAGGCTTGGTGCGTTGCTCACTCATGCGGCCATTCATATCAACGCTGGCTCCCATATGTGTTGGATTGAAATAGCCTGCATTAGTGTCTCGATTGTTGTAGCCAGACGGTTGATGTTCTGATGAATACATATCACCTCTCCAAGCGTAGCTCATTTGTTAAAACTAATCAATTATTGCAAATGAGCGACTTATTTGAAAATAAATAATTGATTGTTTTCAAGCTTAGAGAGATTAGTAGCTCTCACTGGCTCTCTTTCTTTCAAATGAAAATTACGATTATTTCTGGTAAGATTACTGTAGGATTGCTGAACCTAAGGGTTGTTTCTCACTTTGAAAATGTGAGCAAATTTCCTAGGCACCTGAATAAAAATTTGGAAAAGACTCTTCGAAAAAACCAGCCTTCGTTTTCGCTCAACCATTCATAAACAAATTTTTCTTGAAAGCCACCATAAATAAATCAAGGAGCACCACTTTGTTGAATGATGAATCACCGAAAAATAAGACTAACAATAAATTTCATGAGCAGTTATGAAAAAAGCTAATGAACAACTGACTCTTAAGGAAAGAGGTTAAATCCTCAAGGAAAACCCTGAACCTGAGAGAAGCTGGCATCTTCTCAACCTAAGTCCAAGCAATTCTAAAAATAGTTCAATGGAAGGAATCTTGTTAGATTGCTGCTGATAACGAGATCAACTTATCATGAAAACTGTATAAATTAAGAGCAATTAAAAATTTGTTTCGATTCAAAGAAAGAGAAAAATGAACGAAGATTATGGAACTGGTAAAAGTTGATAAATTCTGAAGACTCCCACTACAATATTCTCTTTAGATCGGCTGATTGTCAGGTCAGACAGCAGTGATAGACAAAAAGAGATAATGCTAGAAATGCTTCAACCGAAAGATATGAATCAGATCTACAACGACGACAAAAATGATAGTGATATAACTATTTTGATGAAAACCTCTCAGAACCAAGTAAGATGACCTTAGTGAACTTGAACTGGATTTGTTTAGAATTCTAAAGGAGCGTCGATTTTAAGTTGTATCTGTCGATTATTTTCTTCTCACTCTGCAGATGAAACTCGGGTCATTAACCTCAATGGGAGAAACAATCCAAAGACACGATATCCCAATATTGTGAAAAACACCAAATATAATATTTTTACGTTCATACCGACAGTGCTATTCAACCAATTTAAATTCTTTTTCAATTTTTTCTATTTGATGATTGCTGTGTCACAGTTCATTGATGCTCTCAAAGTTGGTAAGCTGATTTGAAGTTGTCCATCATTTCTGATCATTTTTTTCTCAGGATTTCTATTCACTTATGTGGGCCCTCTCGTATTGGTTCTTGTGCTCACCATGATTAAAGAAGCCTATGATGATATCATCAGATATAAACGGGATAATGAAGCAAATTCAACAGAATATAGGTATTATATTCTTCAAGTTGATTTTTTGGGTTATAACTCTAGAAATTCGCAGCACTATTGGACCTGATGACGTAATCACAAAGAAATCAGCCGGTAAGCTGAAAGTTGGAGATATTATCAAGATAAATGCAAATCAAAGGGTTCCAGCTGATTCAATTTTACTACATTCTTCGTAAGTAACGTTGAATTTGACCTCTGTTCACAACTATGCTCTCTTTATTAGCGAAGGAAACGGGACAGTGTTTATTAAGACTGACCAAATGGACGGAGAAACCGACTGGAAACTTCGAAGAGCTATTCGCTTCACTCAGACTCATTTCGATGAAAATATGAGCATTTCCAATCTTGAGGGAATAATTCGCTTTACGAATCCCCACGAAAATATCTACGAGTTCGAAGGTGCATTTGAAGGTGTAGACCAAAGAAATCAAGAAAAGGTGAATGAATTTTTATCGCTTGAAAATACCCTATGGGCAAATACAGCGGTTGCGTCCGGCTCAGTTCTCGCAATTGTCATATACACAGGAAAAGAAACCAGAATGGCACTCAACTCAAGGGCTCCTCGCTCTAAAACTGGCAAGACCGACCTTGAGCTGAATTTCATCTCAAAAATACTGTTTTTGTTTATGCTAATAGTGGCGGCCGTGCTCGTCGTACTCGATGGATTCGGTCACCAATTTTATGTACAATTTTTCAGATACGTGCTTCTACTTGCGAGCATTATACCCATAAGCTTGAGAGTGAATTTGGATTTTGCAAAAACCATTTTTTCAGTAAAGATTGGCAGAGATCCTTTGATTCCTGGAGCAGTTGCCCGAAATAGCAACATTCCAGAGGAGTTAGGAAGAATTTCCTACCTTCTCTCTGACAAAACTGGGACTCTGACAAAAAATGAAATGAAATTCAAAAAGCTAGTTCTTGAGCACATCCAATTCGAAGAAGAGAACATGAACACCTTGCTAAAAACTCTACAGAAACAATTCGAGAAAGCATCTGGACCGATGAAAGATGTTGAAGATAAGTACAATGATATGCTCCAAAAACAAGACGGCGCGAAGAATACTCGCGTAATTAAACTTCGAAGAGATAAAGATTGTGTGGTTAGAGATTTAATGACAGCATTGGCAGTCTGTCACAATGTTACCCCCATCGTAGAAAACGGAACTAAGGTCTTCCATGCATCGAGTCCAGATGAAATAGCGTTAGTTAGGTTCGCTGAAGACGTCAAAGTTAAACTTATTCATAGAGATGCAAACGAAATCCAGATTGAAAACAGTATTGGAAAGACCGAAACGTATAGCATTCTTGCGATATTTCCATTTACCAGCGAGAGCAAGCGAATGGGAATATTGGTTCGACATACTGAAACTAACCGAATCATTTTCTTCCTTAAAGGAGCCGATTCTGCCATTCAACCAAGAGTCAAGGAAGTCTATCGATCTCTAGTCATGGACGAATGCGAGAGTCTGGCTCGGACAGGATTACGGACAATGGTGGTGGCTGCCAGATATGTGCCAGAACCTGAATATCAAGAATGGAAAAAGATCTGGGACAGAGCAGTAATGAGTTTGTCTGAAAGATCATCATTGATTCGTAAAGCTGGTGACTTGCTCGAGCAAGATCTTGATTTTCTGGGCATCACTGGAGTGGAAGATAAGCTCCAGGACGACATCAATGACACCCTAGAATCAATTAGAAATGCTGGGATTAAAGTCTGGATGCTGACTGGTGACAAAGTAGAAACAGCGAAATGTGTAGCTGTGGCCTGTGGGTTGAAAGCTACCAGCCACCAAATTTTCGAAATAAAGGACAATACTGATGATCTCTCACTTATCAATCAAATCAATGAGTTTAGCAATAAAAGCAATCACATCCTTCTCATTGACGGGGCCTCGCTGAATAGAATTCTCGAACATCATGCGAGTCTGTTTTTCAAATATGCCACTCAGGCTCCAGCTGTTATTTGCTGCAGGTGTATGCCAACCCAAAAGGCGTTGATTGCAGAGATGGTAAAGAAATGCTCCGGAGGGAGAGTTGCTGGTATTGGAGATGGAGGAAATGATGTTGGGATGATACAGGCAGCAGACGTAGGCATTGGAATAGTCGGGAAGGAAGGCAAACAAGCTTCCCTAGCGAGCGACTTTTCAATCAATCAATTTAGTCATCTCAAACCTCTGGTGCTCTGGCATGGAAGGCTCTACTATAAGAATTCTTCAAAATTGAGTCATTTTGTGATTCATCGAGGGCTGATCATTTCATTTATCCAAGCGCTTTTTATTTCCACCTTTTATTACGTTGCCATACCTATCTACAATGGATGGCTCATGCTCGGCTACACGACCATCTACACAATGTTTCCGGTTTTCTGTTTGGTAATTTCTCTTCTTCTTTTTATCCTCCTCTCAATCAATTTCCTGAAGATTTTCGATGAAGACGTGTCGAAAAAGAAAGCTTTGGAATTTCCGATTTTATACAAGTCTCTCCAAAAAGGAAGACAGCTCAGCACAAAGTCCTTTTTAGTTTGGCTCTGGAAGAGCATTTTCCAGGTAAGCTGATAAAATATCTTCTCCCATTAACTTCTTTGTTCAATTCATTGAATAAATCAGGCTGCAGTTATCATGCTGATGGCACTCAAGTTGTTTGAGCAGTCTTTTCTAGAGATTGTCACCATTACTTTCTCGGCCTTGATTGTGTCAGAAATCTTAAACATCTATTCTGAAGTAATGAAGACCACATTGACAACATTTAACCAATATTTTGAATAGCTGCATATTGTTCACAGGGTCATGATTCTCTCTCAAATTCTAACGTTCCTGGCATATTTCCTCAGCATCTTTTTCCTTGGTCAATACATTAATGTGCAGTCCATCAATATCAGCTTCTGCGGAAAAGTTGCCGCAATCGTTGCATGCAGCTGGCTTCCAATGCATCTGTTGAAGATCTTGGCTAACCGACTTAGTCCATCAGATTATCAGAAGGTCATGAAAAAGATATAAAAAAAAGCAATTTCTCAAAAATGTTAACTCAATGTACCTAAAAATCTTTGCAGTATATTCCCATTCAATATTCTTTTTGTGCATATTGACAGATTTAGTAACTTTATCTTGCTCTACAAACTACTTCACAAAAGCATAACAGAATAGCTTTGTTAGGAGTTTGAAATGATTGTTTCTTGAATTAATTCATTAGAAACGGACTCATTTTTTTATCTCTGAGAGGAAAGTAATAGGATCCCAGGTCCCACAGAAACTGTGAATAGAATGAGAAGTTCAATTACTTTTTTGAAAATGAAGTTGATGATATTTGAATTCATAAACGAAGTTGATGTTGTTGTTGCCAATCTTAAATTAAATTACTTGATGCCATAGTATTCGAAAATAAAATAGAAAATATGATTCCAGGTCAGACCAAGGGAACAAGTGTCGAGTCCATTAAGACGAAGCAAAGCACCGTAATCGAAGGATTCTATAATAATCATCAGAGTAAAATTGGCGCTGAAGAAAATGCAAGGAGTACAGTAAATGAAAGTTTAACAGCAAATCAAAAGTCGACAAGTTTCAAACAGCAGCTTCAAAACGACCTATTAAATGAAAATCTAAATTATTCAATCGATCAACCACTTCAACAGTTCGGAAAGAAGCAGAATGTAACTCAATCACAGAGTATTTTGAAAAACTCTCTCCAAAGCAGCATCAGATTTGAAGGTCCTAATCATTCTCTCAATAATATCCCGAATTCAAACCTCCATGATCGACATTCTACAATTAATGTACAAAACAGATCGCAAAGCAATGTCACATATTCAAAATCTCAAAAGGATGACAATCTCTATAATGCGAATGATAACAATATAGCTCACCGTGAAATCAACAAGCAAGCTTTTCAGGATAGCAATCAGTACCACATCACAACAAGACCAGAGAGTTATAAAGAGGAAGCTGCAACCCGAGATTCTATTCATCAGCAAAATGCTAGTTTCGATGAGCAAAACCAGTCCACTTCTTTTCTTGTCCCCGATAAATCTTCACCTCGTGCAACGGTTTTAGAAAAAAATACCCCGAACCAGTTGGTACCAAACACTTTTCAAGGGGATGAAAGAATTATGCAAGAAGTTGAATCAAGTTACGCCCATATGAACCCGCCAACGTTAGAGGAACATAATAACCATGAAGATGACCAAAGAGGTATTTGCTCTTATGGTTAGTGCGAAATTAATTATTAATCTCGCGAAAGGTTCAGATTCTAGGGCCCAAGCTGCGAAAAACTGGCAGAGTCAAATTGATAGTGGTCAAAATAGCTACTATATCCCACAAAGCATGTTGTTGATAGTGAAATTAACAGCGTTGATAATCATATTGGACAGTAACAACTTCTATTGTTATTCTTAGTTAAAATTACACCAACTAGTAATTTACATTGCTTGGATGCTAAATATTCAACCCGTGGCTTGTTACAACTTCATTTATACAATAACGCAAGACGTGCGAGGAATATGGTTCCTGTACTGGTGTACGAGTTTCCTTCATGTTATTAGTGCAATGGTTGCACTATCATTACCTCATTTTGCAACCTGTCTTGCTGCTCTTATCCTTGGTATCACCAATAACAACAATTTTGAGGATATTTTTTCAACTATAAAGGTATTACAAATTTCGGATGGCATATTGCAAACATGGTGCTATTTCTCACTCAACCTCAACCAATAAGTGAATTTAGTCCGCTCTGGCCAGCTATGTAAAGTTTTGATGCTACCTTTTTCTCTTAAAAATCGAAGATTATATTGGCTAGAAATGATATTTGAGGTCGTCTTGATCATTTCTGCTGTTATTCTGTTGCTGAAACTCAAGCATGGAATTGTTCCTGAAGATTTAAGTCTGAGGACACCCTTTCAACTGCCAAATGTTAGGAATTTTTTCCTCTCCTTCTAATGAATGAAACCCAATAATCTAGGAATACGATGAATGGGATTTAGAACTGATGAGTATCGATCAAGATGAAAATATTGGAACGCCTGTGAGGATGCCACAACAAAAAATGTACATTTGAAATTGAAATGTGAATATGAACTAACAAATGAACAACCAAGATATTCTCATTCAAGTGTTCCCAATGATACGGTATTTCACAAGGCAAATGAAAATAGAGTGTTTGACTCTAGGATTCTGAATCCAAACGATGGTAATGCGCTCCAGCAAGGATTTGTTCCACAACACTTGGAGTTGAGCAATCAAATCAACGCTTCTTCAAACAGGGATCAGCCCACAAAACCAACAAAGCCTTTTTATTCAGAAAAGTAACAATTTAACTCTTCTGCTGAAAACGACGATTTTTTTTTGTTAAAACATAATCAAGATACATCCCACCAGCTGATCCTTCTAGAGGAGCTTTGGAAAACCATCCAAATCATACTCAGGTCTACAGCAATTCCGACCGGCCGAAAAATGAATCAAAACCTCATACATTCAAGCATCTCAGTCGCAAATTTCCCAAAACGAAGAAAAATGATCAACCAGAGCTCGATTCTATCAATGAAGATTCGGAAGCTGATTTGGACGATACACGCATCTTTTTAAATAGAATGAATGAGCAGCAAAAAGTTTCGAGTTATCAAAAAATTACTGAAAATGATTTCCCTGATGATCGGAGTAAAATTGGTATTACTGATCTTAATCACTTTGCTGGTACATGATCATTTTTCGTTCAATCAAATAGAGAAAACATCAACTCAATTTTTGGGTCCAGAAGTCAATAATGATAACCATGAAGCATTTAATCCGCGTAACCAAAGCATCCTACACTTTAAATTTATAATAATTTCCCTAGGTTATGTAGATGGTGAACGGAAACAGCTTGAATCATCACAATCAATGAGATCTTCAATTTATCAGCCGATGAAGGATCGAAATGAAGATCAGCAACTCACAAATGTTCATAAAAATCCACCTTTACCAGGTTCGCTCAATTCTCTTTATTCGAATTAACACTTGGGATCTTTGCTCAATTTTGTCAACAATTGAAATTCATTTATTTCTGGGACATTCCCACATTACTTGAAGAGCAATACGCTCATAACTTTGGGTAATGTGAAAAAATTTGAGAGTTGCTCTCTTATATGCAGAAATTGAGGTTGAAAATCAAGAGCCTCTTAAGTCCAAATTAACAAACCATTCATCTCCAAGCTAGATCTTTAGTTTGACATCTTTCATTGAATTGAACATATTATTGTGGAAAGTTCGTGGTATTGGAGTAATTTACACATTTCATAATTCGCATCCTCTCTTTTTCGAATGAAAGTGCTTGCCAATCTTGTATAGTTACTGTTGATGTCACGGGACTCTGAGAGAAATTAGTCGCACATGTTTTGATGCATTGTAGGTTTGATGACCTTAACCGCAACTTTTTATCTTAGTACTGACTATTCCGCAAAATAATGTTAAACACTCAATTAGCTTTTATTTGTTATTATGGGAGGTTGGTAAAGAATATCCATCTTTTTGAGTTTGATGTTAAAATTCTATAGATTTTTGGTGCTGAAATTCTAACAATCTCTTATATTGAACTGAATATAATTGGCCGAAGAAGAGTATCTGCTCCTTGAAACATATTAATGATGAAGGTGGGGCTTTGGTATGAAGACACGGTGACTGCCTGAAATAATTTATATTAGTTCAAAAGAAAATATCAAAAATGTTTGTTACTTGTGACCGCCTTCATTATCGTCAAGAAACTGAGCACCAGAACAAGATAGTAGAAGAAGTTCGCCTTAAATTCATATGTTCGGCTGATGAAGTTCTTGCTGAACAGATTCTCATGGACAGAGTCAAGAGCCAACTTGATGAAGACTGGTAACACCAACACCTAAAAGAAGTTTCAGAATCAGATAATAGCACCCATCTCCTTACAATCAGAAGCATCAGATAGAAGCGATTCATTACAGCCTTGTTATACTTGACCTCTACAGGATTAAGTCTTCCCAATGCGAGATCTAGACAGTCCTTCAGTGACGTAACCGTAATAAGTCGAAGAGGAAAAGGAAAAAGTACCTGGTTATAACCGTCATAGAAATTATTCTTCACATATCGAACTATGGCTGCTTTTCCGTCGTCTAGCATTCCTTTGAATGTTCTTTTTCCGATTCTTGTAATTTTTAAAAAGAAAATCATGAAATGCTGATAATTGGGAGAGCTTGTGTTACCTAGTGAAATCTGTCTTCTGAGCATTTGTTCCAGTGTAGAGAAGACTCATTGCATTAGCATTCGTTGTCCAAGTTTCTCTAAAGATTTTTTCAAGGTCTCCTGGCAATCTTTCAAATGGAGCAATCTAAAATAGGAAATGCATCGCTAAATTTCAATAAGTTTTGAGATACAGTTCCCTGGACTTTATTGAGATCAGCTTTAATAAGGCACTCGTGTAAAACTCTGCGGGCAAACACGGATTGAACAACATTAGTTCTGTCCAGTGAGTCCATGCAGTTGGTTCTTAATGTACCATATTGGCGGGTCCCAAAAGTAAATGATGAAGCCTTGAAATTTTACAGTCATGATTAGATGAGCTTCAGATTTCGATTTTACTGTGCTTTGCTTCTTTAAAGTTGCCTCAAAAAAGCCCATTTGGTCAATATCAGCCTGGACTTGAGCCAATAATTTAGAGAGATTTTGGTATTTCATTCCTCTGCATTCGTGATGGAAATCGAACCAAACAAACTTAACCTTAGGGTTCTGTCACCATATAAGATCATGTCAGAGAGGGAGAGAGAGAAAATCAGATAATTACATTAGCGACTCTGCACACTCGTTGAAATTCCTCTCCAAGCATCTTTTGTGTGCCTTTCTTGTCAATCAAGTTGACGAGAACGACAGATCCATAGCTTTTGACAGTGTTGTCAAAGTTCTTCTTGGCAATTTCAACATTCAATTCCTGGCTTGTTAGGAAGACAGCACTTGGACTCCATTTCAAGGTTGGCTTTTGAGCCCAGACAAATGGCATTGACCCTCTTATCTGAACGAAAGAATAAATTTTCATTTCTCCAGGAATTTTGCGGTTGAGGATGAGTATTTGTTCAGTCTCGGCTGAATTTGAAGCATTTCCGTCCTAATTTCATCAACAAAATTAGAAGCTGCTGGGATTGAATCTAGCTACCAGGTCGCAGCCCCTGCTGACGAATCTCATTCCAGCTCTGCTCTTATCTCTTCTTGAAATGAGGATGAATTGACAATCATTCTTGGCAATCACTAAATGATGGATCTAATATAAATTGGTTAGTTGAAAAATAACGCTAAGGCTGTTCATTCAGTGAAGAAAATTACTTCAATGAAACCGCTCATTATTGGTGCAACCCACTCAAGACATCCAGCCTGGATGAAGTCTTTAACCAAATGGTGATTATAAAAGAATTGAGTTCGCCATTGAGCCCTAGATTTCAAAAGTCAGCATTAAGACGAAGAAAAAATAACCACCTCTCAAAATTGGAATCACAAAACATTTGAAGAGTTGAAGTGAGATTGTACTCATAGGAGAAGTACATATATCTCCTTTCGAAAAAGTTTTGTAACATCTCTATGTAAGTTTTGTCTTCTTTGGGGTAATTTATGGAGCTAATTTTTTGAAAGATGAGCCGTCTACACCAAGCGAATATTGAGCATACTTGATCGATTTGTAGCTAATATTTTTGCTTATTGGGATGATCGCAATTTGGAAAATTTGGAAAATTTTGCGGGATATGATCTTCAGAGAATTAATGGAAGTTTGTGTAAGTAAACTTGACTCCAAAAAAAAGAGTACCTCTCCAATATAATTGGCTTGGGTAATAATTAAAAGGTAACTTGAGCTGGGCAATGTGATTATTCCATAAATCCCATAAATTTGGAATTTCTATCGTAAAGAGGAAAGATGATAGGAGCTTAAAGACCGTAAAATGCAAACCATCAGAGGCGCTTCTCCTCCTGACCATACTTTCTTGGTAACTTGAGTATTACTTCGATTTCTACGGAAAAACAAAACCAAAGAGTTAGCAAGATGAAGGCTGAATGTTCGGTACATGCTGACGACTTCTTGAAGGAGTTCATCCCTGAGGATAATCTCATTAGGGTAGATTTCAGCAGATTTCGTGTTTTTCGGGTTTTGAGTTGCACTTTGATTAGACATATCAGATGTTTATTCAGGTAATTTTCAATTAAATTAGTTTTTCAAAATTACGTATAAAATTCAGATTCAAGGAGTATGCAGAGTGAAATGAAATGAAAATATCTGAAATGCTCGCTTGTAATATTATCTTAAATTTTTCTCTGGACTAACAAGGATTTCCGTTGTTCTAAGACCTTCCCTCTAAGAGCAAGCCTTGAATGGTTAGTTCTGACGGAGTTGTTGGATTCAGGACAAAAAATTGAGATAAATATCTCTCAGACACGTATATCCTTCGAAACAAAATTGAAATGGCATATACAGGAAACAAATTCAAAAGCATGACCATAAATCATCTATCTTCTCATCAAACTACGGATTCCCAATAATCGCAATAGGTCTAGATTCGAAATGATTTTTGTAGACAAGAGTAGTTAACATTGCAAAGAAAAAGTCGCTCAGACTCAATCTGATATTTACCCGTCACCAATCATATAATTGAAAAATCATATACATTAATCGCTATATAAAAAAAAAATAAAAAATAAAAAATTATCTATCATGAGTAATTGTGTTTCCAACAGAAGTTCCTCTTGTCCTATTTGTCGACTCTTTAGTTCTTTTATCTACTTTTGCCACGTCTATTTTGCGGAGTTCTAATATCTTATCAACATTTACTTCGGGTATGCCATAGAGACTTCTAAAATCCAGCACTTGATTTTGTTTTGCAGGATACCCTAAAGATAGCTCCTTTAACATCTTTGTAGCTCCAACGCCCTGATTTCTCTTTTCCTCCAACTCCCGATTTGAATCATCCTCTTCCAATAACGTCAAGAAATGACTCGTATTTATTTTCGTTTGTTCCGTATTTTCTTCAGAAGCCTTAATTATTTGAGTGCTTGGGTCAATCTTTGATTCATCCTGCATAGGATTTTTTTTCTTTCCGCGGCCAAAAACTCCTTCATAGATATAATAAAGCACCTCTTCATTCGTGAGAAAAATCTCAAGCAGTTTCATTTTATCGTTGACAAGAAATTTACCCAGATCGACATTCTTTTTGACAAGCGCCATATCTGGTTGGGGGCTCTCTTCTTGGATTTCTCCTTCTTTCAGGTGGTTAAAAGTTTTTTGAGCGAGAATTTTCCTTTTGAATATTTCTTTTCTAACCTGATCAACACATTCTACGAAGAATTTTTCCAACTCACTTGCTTGGTCTGCTGCCTGTCTTTGAAGCATCTTGTTCTTCTCTTTTGTTTCTCGCTGAAGAGCTTTCGTTAAACGATTGACTTTGTTTTCAAGATCTTGCACTAGGGCCAGTCCTGTCTTTTCGACTTTTTCGATTGCATTTTGTAAGTTGTTTGCTTGCTTTATTTCTTTGATGAGCTTTTCAAAACGTTCAAGGGGACTCATTAGGTCAGCGTCTAAACGAGGCAAGAAGCTTTGATCGATCCTTGATTGTGAATCCTCAAGGTCTCGGATTGGAGTTGTCGGTTTTGAAACTTTTCTCCCACGAGTAAATGAGTGATTTGGAGAAATCTCTGAACCTGAAAAGCTTTTATTACTTTTGTTGTGAGTTCTCAAGTAAGACTCATTGAGTGCTCGACCAACTTCCTCACGAATCTTCTTTGTCCTCTCTGACCCAAAATTTATATAGTTTGTTAAAAAGTTTTTCTCATCTATAAGGATTGAAATGCGAGCTCTCAAATTATCGTTCTCTTTCTTTATTTTATCACATTCTTCGCGAATTCGTAGTGCTTCGTCTCTATACAGATCAGTTTTTTTCTGCAATTCCACAAATCTTTTATCCCCATAAGTTCTTACTTCATCTGCATGAAATCTTCGTTGCAACTCTGCTAGCTCTTGTTGAATTGTTTGCATATGTTCTCGATAGGCGCTTACAAAAAGTCTGTCCTGCTTTTTCAAAGCATTCTCAATTTTAGAATCCATTTCGTCAATTTGAGTGCTCAAGTGCTTCTGGAGTTCATCTACTTTTTTATAAGCGTCGTCCTGGATCCAATTTGTAATGAAAGGTCCATTGAACCCAGGACTCTCTGAATTTTTATTACTCCGTAGAGTGGATCTAGCTGGTGTTACTGTAAATCGTGACTGATTTGCTGATCGGAATCTGGCTCCAGAAGCATTTAAGGTGTCTGGAGGTTTCAAATCCAATGTTAATTTAGACACTTGCTCATGTAGGTTGGCCATCTTTTTATCTCTTCGATTGTTACTTTTGTTAATTTTATAATCACAATTTCTTGTAGTATGTAACAGATTTAGATTGCAATATCCACTTTCTTTGGACTCAATATAAGTGTAACCAAAAAAAACAGATAGGCTCCTGGGATGTTACTTTTATGTTGTTGCACTCTGCGATTGTTATTCTTTTTGTTAATTTGGTTGCTGCTGTCGTGCCTAAGAAAGTAATTTTCAGTGGTTGTTCGTGATATTTTTCATATTTAACAAGTGAAAAATAGAGTTAGTCAACCTCATATGATATAATAATTAATTAAATGAAAAGAGTGAACCTGCCATCTTTGAATAGAGTATTGAAAATTTTAGCAATTGCAATTATACTTTAGAGCAGAATTACCAATCATCCTTCCATTAGTGCTTTCTCCCGAGTCAATCTAAGACATAAAATAATAATCATTTTCTATTTTTCCCCCAAACAAATTAAGAAAAGTGAAACTAGTTTCAAGATCCTTTGAGTTGAGCCGTTTCAATTTTGTATATTACTGATAATGCTGACTAGTTCTATTAAATTTAATTGTTGACGGTAATTTTCAGAAGTATAAATGTCTCAAATTCTCGAAAGGCTCTACCTCGGAGGATACTCTGATGCAAAAGATCTTAAAAAATTAGAGAAACTGGGAATCACACATATTGCAGCCATAGCGGCTGAAGCTGGTCCATACTTTCAAGGCTGTTTCAGTTACTTGCACATCAAAGCTTATGATTCATCCTCGTTCAAGTTGTTTCCGTGGTTCGAAGAAGTTGCTAACTTTATTTACAATGCATTAGAAAAAGAAAATGGAGTTGTTTTAGTACATTGCCAAATGGGCATTTCTCGGAGCGCATCTTGTGTGATAGCATATCTCATGAAATACTATGCAATGAGTTTTAGGAGCGCTCTTCAATTTGTACAGTCAAAGCGGACCATTGTCTGTCCAAATGAAGGATTTCAGCAGCAGCTCATTGAATTTGAAAAAACTCGCCGCATTGCAAAAGATTCTCGCATGTCTTCCAGTGGAACTCAACAGGACAAGAGAAAACAGAATTTAGAAGAGCAAAAGAAGCCAACCATTAACTTTGTGAGTAAAAATAATAAACCGAGCGAATCAATCGACAAAACGGTGCTTCGAAAGAGCATTCAACGAAGCAGCTCCGTTTGTACAACTAAAACAATCCGACTCCCTATCCTTTTACGAGGGTCTAAGTTTAGGCCAGCTTGGAATTTTTAAACTGGACTGGGTTTCGAAGGAAATAAGCCTAAGCATAGAAGTACAGTTTTTTTGGTTTAGATCTTCTTCTTTTCATTCTTTGTAATCTTGCTATTGAGATTACATCTTATATATTCAGAGATAGAGCTTTATTTTATATTGTATGCGATGCTTGAAGTATCCTTTGAGATATTCTTCTTACTTTTTTAAGTTAGGGTTGCATTTCAACAGAGTAGAAAGTTTAATAATTGAAATAGAGTCCTCTTTAAAACAGTATTCTTTGGAATTGTTTGAGAACGAAAATAGTAGCGATGAGATGCTTGTAAACTGCATACTAACTACGAACGCGCTGAATACTCGCATCTAAAATAATTAAAAGGTTCAGATACGAACAAATTTCAAAGAATAAGCTCTAATCAGAATGAAACCAAAACCCAACAAAATTCATGAATCATCAGATTACTTTTCATATCAGGTTTTTTAGGTGGTATCAGTTCCTCTTTTTCGAATCAAACCAAAAGAAAGCACCAATATTCACGAAGGATTTTTTTTTAGGTAGTTTTGAATGATATTCCAAGTATCTCCTTAGTTAGTAGACATCTAACAATGCGACAATGATCAGTGGATTGATAGCTAATTTTCTCTCAAGCTTTGTCGAATACCACGTTTAAAGTATTTACTAAGCCATTTTTCGTGAAATCTTGTAAGAAGCGGTAAAATATGAAATGAGTTTCTGGGAGTTATCCATGAAAATTAATTTTATTTATCACATTTTTTAGAAATTTCAATTTAGATTTCCTGGTTCCTTATTATTGAAGAACTGGAAAACTATTCTCTTATCATGAGTGGTGTTGAAGGCAAGCAAACTCATCATCTATAATAACCATTTCTTGAATACTTGCTTTAATTACTTTCTTTTCAGATCTGCTTCTTGAATTTATCAATGAGGCATTTGTGACGATTGCGTTGACTTTATTGCTGAAAAGAGGAAAATGGGGTCTGTTTTCGTTCATTGTCATGCTGGAATATCACTGAGTGCATCTATTGTGATCGCTTACTTAATGAAGAAGAAGGGATATAGTCTTAAGGGTGCATGTGACTATGCAAGTTCTAAGAAAGGAATAATTATGCCAAATATTGGCTTTTTGGTTCAGTTGGAAAATTATCAAAAGAAACTTTCTCTAAAACACAAGAGTGTGTACGCGCTTGCTAAAGTGGTTTAAAACAAGTCAATTTGAAGGTACCGATAATGCGGTCATGCCGCTAAGAAATACGACTTTCATAGTTCCTAATATTCAAAGTAATTGCAATCCATGGAATAAGTGTTGGATAAGCTCCATATTCATTAATATTCATTTGTATCAATTATGGTTGAAGGTATTGCATAAATACCTTAGCTCAATTTATGTAGACTCTGTTATTTCCTCAAAGATTCATACAAATGCCGATTCGCACTCTCATAGATGTTACTTCCTATTACATTGGTTATGTTCAGATGTTAACTTTCAACTCAAATAATCTCACAGTTGGACTCATTCTACCCGGAACTTGTTATCAGCTGGGAGTAGCCCTTCTTTACCTCACATATCACTTTCTTGTAGATGATATAATCAAAATCATTTTGTTTTGTATTCAGTCTCTCGATTATTCTCAAAAAATTTTTTAGAATCCTAAATTTTTGCTGTCCTACTTGCTTTTTTGAAAAATGTATCCAAAAGCCTACTGTATTTCTGGCTTTTGATAATTGAGTATGTCAACTTTGTCTCTTTTTTTTTATTATTTATGGTTATTGAAGAAGGTTTCCATATTTGCTAATGTGAATCTTTAGATTCTACAGTAGAATATTCTCAATAGCCATATAGCTGACTGATTAGCAAAACTATGAGAAGTTACAGGAATCATTTTTTTCGACAAAAGACTATCCATTCTTGATCTCAAAATAGCTCTTTCGCTGGTCTGACATTGAAAAGTAGATTTATCTGAAGTATAAAATTTTAAATAACGCGCGCCTGATTCTCTGAATATGTTTCCCTATTGCGAAAGAGAAGACTTAGCATCAAGCTCATTCACCTACAGTTGTAATGCAAGTAGTTTTGCTATATTTCTCAATGCTGCATTGCTTTTGCTGGCATTTCTTTGGACAACCATAAAATCTTGGCAAAAATACAAAGAGATGCAGACGAAGTTTTGGCCCACGCTCTGGAAAGCTTTGCAAGCTCCCACGTATGGAACGTTTTGCGAATATTTCAGTGATAGTATTGATAAAAGCACAATCTTTTATTACAGCTTGATGTTTATTTGTCTCTTTTCCGCCAACTCTACTAGAATGATTAACTTCGTTCTTGCACTCGACAAGATCGATGGTACTTTTACGGTGATGGACTATCTTCTGCAGATGCTTGGAAATTTCACTCAAGCATTCTCTTTGTTTGTTTACTTTCTTTCTCTGGAGATAGTAGCACTTAGATGCTACTATGTCAGAATCAACGAACGAAATCTAGTATCATCAGCCGTTAGCCTCTCAGAGCGGAAATTATTGACTCAACTTATCATCAGAAAGGCTTTTATCCTCGCGATGATACTTGCTTTAGGAGCTGTAGGTCTTCAATTAGCAGATCTTGAAGAGTTCAGAATGTCAAATGTGGATGAGCCCAAGTTTTACATTTACAGACTATTCGAATACTCTGTTCTCATTGTGTTTACGGTACCTAAGCTTGCATTATTTCGATTTGAAAAGAATCAAACAGCACGGAACAAACGTGTGTTTTTGCAAACACACATGGTGAGTTTGATTCAGAAGCACCTAAGGGATCTGAAGCTATCAACAGAAAGCATCAATGAAATTTTGGAAGATCTCATTGCCTCAAAATTAGAATGTTTGCAGTGCAAGCCTTCAAGTTCAACTTCCGCAGAATATTCATCCATTTCGACCAGTCCCTCCTGTTGTCTTCATACTCTTAGAACTATCATTGACAAAAAGCTCTCTATATCGTTCGAAATTTTCAAGGATTCTTATGAAATTGCAACAAATTCAACGAAGAGTGAGATGCTCTCAACAAATCCGAGAAACAATATTGGAATTCTAAAGGCGGCCTTGCTGATAATGTTTGTAGAATTTATTATGATGGCTTGCATTTATGGACTCTCCATCTCACAAATGCTAACGGAGGAGGAAAACTTCTTAAAAGGAGATCTGATCTTTATAAGAACATGGGCTCGTGCCATCAATACCTTCATTCTTCAAATCTTCGTCCTAATTATTCTAAACACGAATGTTGCATTCGGAAGTTTCCATGCAGTATTAGAACAAGCAGATTTTGAATTAGCAGTCCGAAATAAGAAATGAGTCATTTTCTGTTTGTATCGATTTAGTTATTCGTGTCTCAGGTTGAGCGTTAATTTGGACCATCTCTTTAATTGAACAACTCATTTAACATAAATTAAAATCTCGAAATCGTCTCAATGTAATCAAGTTAAGAGAAGTTCTTCCTTAGATCATTGCAATTAATCTTCTATTGTTTTTGTTTGCTCTCACCTCTTCTCTCAAACTCTCTGAGATGGCATTGTTTGATTTCACCTCTTAAATATCCAACAGTCTCGCTCAGCGATGTATGAAATTTTCATTAGTTTTCTGGAGAAATCCGTGCCTCTCGGTCTACTACAAACTTGTAAGATTTGAGAAAGCGCATTCTAAATTAAAAATGTGAACTGATTTCTCCAATTCTACTATCACATAAACAATTTTGATATGATGTACGAAATGCCTAAAAAACATCATTATGGATGCATTTCAATTAAAAAAGCCATAGTAATTAAATGCATCAGTCTAAATGTGTAACAGAGGATCTGAGAGATCATTATCTGTCGGTAACTCAATGTCGATGCTTCCTGAACTTTCGAGATACTTTGACTCAAAAAGTGCAGTGATCCGACGGAACTGGTTCGGGTTCGCATTCATATTATCATACTTCTGTTGATAATCCCTCAACTCATCAGTTTCAAGCACAGTATGAAATTTTCCGAAGGAGTGCTCAGGATTCAAAATGATATAATAAATAGTAGGGATGATGAACAGGTTCAAAGTGCAACAGACAGCTCGAATCCAGCAGATAACTCCTGTATTATTATCTTCTTCTTTTGGAATAATGACGAAAACGCTGACGAAGTAGCTTGCACATATTAGCGACCCAGTTATAAAAAGGCCCAGTAAACACAACTTTAAAGGAGCGACCCCATCCCGTGGATTTGTCATCAACATTGGAGCTGCACTTCCCTCGGCTATGTTTTTTTGCTCTTTAAATCGGTCAAAAGACAACTCAATTCTTTTCGTAATTATTTGTTCCATAAAATGTACACAGATTTGCTCTTGTGATTTCTTGCACCAATCACAGTCCATTTTTGCTTCGATAACTTGATCCACTAAGCTTTCTAAGCTTGTTGGAGTGAGAGTAAGATCTTCTAAATGTTTCATAAGCAGTGCATTGAGATGAAGCTCTCTCATCAAGGTCTTGCTTTTATGTAGTTTCCTTCTCTCATAACCAAAAAAGGATAATCGAGGAATAATATAACACAGCATAAAAGCAAATTCGATGAATCTCACGGCAAAGAATAATGAACATTCAGTCTCTATAAATTCCTCACGATACCAGTAAGTGAGAATTTCCTCTCCAAGCAAGACTGGAAATGCGAATATTAGTGATTTTTTCAGAATCAGAAGAATTGATGATCTTCGTTCGTTTACTTCCACAACCGAGGTAATGAGCTTGCGACGATTCATTCGAACATAGCGTTGCCGATTATGGATTATTTCGACTACAAGGAACCAAACAAAGAAGGAAGATGCTCTAAAAAAGGGGCCAAACCCAGCCAGTATTTTCTGTGCTAGAGAATTCCATTCTCTCACAATCCATGCTAATTGTCTCATGAACCCTTCACTGTAAATTGCAATAAACATGAGAAAATAAAAAGCGACCGCATTAATCAGCATAGAATCACTCAGATAGGCACAGTAGCTCCGTTCGACTGGAAGCTTCAAGGTTTCCCAGAGTCGTACCCAAAAGGATTTGTTTTCTTTTGATGATTTCAATAGCAGCCGCCCAATTGTTCTCATAGCGAGGAATAGGATCAGCAAAGTAGCAATTATGATAAAAAGTAGGCTGGCATTGCAGTAAACGGCTGGTCCGACCCTGAAAACAGGATCCTTACAAACTTCAAACATATTTTTATTTGTTGATTTTAAAAAACTTCAGCAATCCTGAAGACTATAATTGATAAGAGAATGAATCACGTCTTGCTAATAAAGCATAATTTTATTGCTAACCTACTTAACCTACTTGATGTTGTTGAGTCAGTCCTTGACCAGAAATCTCTCAATCATTACTCTCTGTTATCTTAGATTTGAAAGAGGCATGAATGTTGTCTATTTATTTTTTCTTCCTTGGAATAGACAGTAAAAGAGGTATTTTATCCTATTAAAGATACTTGTTCCCTTGAGAAAAGAATGTCTTCCCACCAGACCTAATTCCCTATACTGCAAAATATTATGAAAATGGTAAAATAGACAGTGCTAGCTGTGCTTATCTTCTTATTTGTTGAGACACTATGGAGGGGAAATTTCTAGCTGAAAATGATATTTAGATCCAAGAAAGTGAGGTACGTTTAATCATTGAAAAGATCCCAATATACGCATCTGAATTGGAAACTTGAAATCATTAAATTGAGATAGCAATATGGAAGATAGTCTCAGTTAGGAATTAGTTTATTTCGACTCGAGCTTGAATACAAGAAAAAGTTGCCTGCCCACACAAATACTGTTTTCTCAGTCTGCTTATTTATTTTGAGATTATGGTACAGTAAAATAGTTGTGTGTACGATCGTCAAAGGAATACAAATCAAAGGATTAAATCACAGGAGATATTTGCAGAGAGCAGAAACCATAGAAATTGATGTAGAGAGAAGTTAGAAGAGTGAGATGAAAAATATCAGAGTTTATAAGCAGTAAATACAATTATTCCTAAGGTTCTGCAGTTATATAAATTTCCTTGCTTATTTCGAATTAAATGACTGCAGAGTTCAATAGGAAGAAAGTCAATCTCCCCTATACTGTAGCCATAATCAAGCCAGATGTCGCGGAAAACGATGCTCTCGTAGATCTAATCGGTTTCTTTTCAGATGCTTATCACTCTCTTAGCTCCAAGACTTGCTTACGATGATTGAAAATGAAGGGTTCCAAATTATTACGATGATAAAGAGAGAACTAACAAAAGAGGAGATCTTGAACCTGTACTACGATCTCAGGGAGAAAGATTTCTATGAAAAACTCGAGCGTTATCTCAGAAATGGAGAGTGTATGGTGATGATGCTTACCCATGAGAAGCATGATCCCATTGCCAAATGGCGAACTATGATGGGCCCAGCAGACCCTGTAGAAGCAAAGGTATCTGCAAAGTAACTTGTTGTTCTGTTCTCAGACTGAACTTAGAAAACCGATCCGAAATCTCTGAGAGCACTCTATGGAAAAGATGCTTTACGTAACGGCTTTCATGGGTACATTCTCCAATTTGTTGCATATGAATATCCTATTACAATTTCAGGAGTCAAAATTCCAGCCTTGCTAGCAAGGAAAGAGACATTTTCAAATTTTTCATTCCTCAAAAAGAGCCTGACTTCCAGCTTGATAAATATTTAATTGAGTATGACAAGCTCATCAAATTTCTTTACCCGCCGAACCTCGAACATCCTAACGTAAGAGGATTTATCCTCTTCCCAGCTAATTGTTGTATTCATAGGTAACGGGAAGACTTGATCTTTTCGCGATGTATGGACCAGTCATTCAGTGCTACAATGTCGAGGATCTTTGCAAGAGTTGCATCAAGATAGGACGAGATTATTTAAAAAATGCGCAATCCAAGAGGCTACAGAACGAGATTCATACTCTTGTATTTACCTTTTTTCTGTTGCAAAATTTTGCTAATGTGAACAGGGAATAAAACAATCCAAGACAGCAAATAAAGACGCTTATCTCTCCAAAACATTGAACAGTGCGAATCCATCTAAGATTACTATTTCTCCTCTGAGAATCTTAGATGAAGGGGTACAATACAATTCTATGACTTTATGGCATAGCTTGTGACTGCATACTAGGCACTAAAAGATCTCGAGACTTCCCTTTGCATTGATTGCAAAGAAAAGGCTGATAAATCTGTTAGACTTCTGTCAGGAAGACATCAACAGCACATCGTTACAGAAACTGAAATCAAAGAGCTAATTTATGAAGTGAATAAGAAAGAGCTGCTTGATAAATTAATAGTACTTTGATTATTTTTGGGTAAAATCTAATTCGATTCTTCTCAGGCTGAGAAAGGAAGTGTTGCGAAGATGATCATAGAGACTTTAGAAATTGTGGAACCGAAAGAAATTCAATACACCAAGGATCACATACGGCAGTTAATAAGAACTCTCGACAGCGATTATTATGGAAGATATAAATTCCAAGAAATGCAAAAGTTGAAACTTTTTTTTTTGGTTCTTGGAGCTTAATTGTTAAATTTCTCCCTAGTTTGATACTGGAGGATCGACGAACCCGAATGAATGCATGGGTGGCAAAGATTGTAGGAAAACCAATAGATCGTTTTTTAAACCCCAAACTTCTGGACCAGACTGTCCCTCCAGAAGAAAGGAAAAATCCTGGAAGCCTCCATTTTACTCTCTCTCGTACTGAACCAATTTCCATGCTCATAAAACCTGTCAATCTGAATGCGGTATTATTGAAATTTTCTGACCTGTGTTCATGAATTTCGTTACTAGAAAACAACGACTCTGCCACCTTCAATAGTCGATAAACCTAAATTGCAGCCGAACGAAGAAAAGATTGTCCTATTTAAAATGCTGCATAGAAACACCACGAATATCCTCTCTGTTGACAACTTGAATGACAATTCATTCGCAACGAATATTTTTCTGTTGCGTAAAAACTACAATCCCGGACGAAATGGAAATTGGGATAATTACAGCTCATTAAAGAGATGTAACAGAGGCACATATGTTAAGACAACCAAAGATGAAAAACCTAACAAATCTGAATTTGAATATTAGTCTCTAGCAGAAAAAAATATTTGTTTTGTTTCGCTGACTTTTTTTTTTCCTTCTAGTTAAATGATTTCTTAACGGGTGTCTCTTTTTCTTACTTCATTGCTGTTAAGACATTTTGAATCCTTTCAACATACATAATCTATGAGCTTAAAACTTTTCGAGAACTTTCAACAATAAAGTGCATTTTATTCTTAATAGGGAATCTAAAAGGGAGAGGTCATTCCGAACAAGAGAGAGGCTGCAAGTTCTTCATTGCCTTGGCATTGTCTCAATGCCATAATTGCCATGTCTCTTGTGAAACCCAAGTCCGTTAATTTTTTAATAGAGGACTCTGAGAATCCCGCTCCGCTTTGCTGAGTCGATGGATTAGTGGATGTTGGTTGATTCATACCCATTTGAGGTTGTGTAGGGGTCGGCTTATTGGATATTGTAGGCTGAGATTGTTGTTGTTGCTGCTGTGGCTCTGGTTTCTTTGATGCTTTCATGGCTTCTTTTGTAGCAGTTTCTTCATCCATTCCTTGTTGTTTCAGCTGCTCTTTGTAGGCAGAAAATGAGAAGCCTTTCTTGATTTCACCTTCAGGGAGGAAGGGGACAACAACTTGTCCATCATGGACCTCAAGAACGTTCTTTTTTAAATTGATGCAGCATTGGTGACGTTTGAGCATGTCCAATCCCAAAAGAAAGTCTACTTTATCATCCTCAAGAATTGTCAGCGAGCAACTGAAGAACTAGATTAAATTGTTTATTGATACATCCTCGATCTAAATCATTACCGCATCTCCGATTTTAATATCGATAGCATGTATTCTTCCAATAATTTTGGATGTTCCGACTCCCATAGCTATTCCAGCATACCTTTTGTCGACCATTCTCATGATTCTAAACGCAGCAACAAAGCCCATAAATTTTAATATTCTCGTAATTCATCAGTTACCCGCATCTTTCAGCCAATGCTTGTGACATGATTGTACTTTGAGCGCCACTGTCAACGAATGCCTATGGTTCAAAGTTAAGTTAATAGAAGAATGCAACTGATGTGACCTGGACGGGATGCTTATTTACGAAAATATCAACGTAAAGCATAGTAACACTGGCGAACACTTCTGGGAGATATTCTTGAGCGTATTCTCTACATTAATCACAATATTTCAGTTTACTGATGGAATTGAAGGGAAAATTACAAATTCTTGTTAACATTCTCCATTCTGATCTCTTCCTCGATAAGCTTTTGATTGTCAGGATTGAATAAATCGTCGTTCAATTGTTGCTATCAATGGCCATAAGGCACTTGCCAATTGAATTTATCCAGTCTTACTATTTTCTTCATTTGCTCTATCTCAGCCTTCTTCTTTGCTTCTTTCTGAACAACAAAATAAACACAATGCGTAAGTTCAAATACTTACGGCCTCCTTGATGTACTGAATTAGTACATTGATGTCGTCACTGAGGACGGCCTCTGCAAGTTTCGGATTTTGATGCATGATGTAGTGCAAATCTTTTTCATTTGTTTCGTAGTGTTTCTTAATTTGTTCGGCTTCAGCCTTTAACGCAGCGTACTGAGGGTTCATATTTGGCTGCATCTGTCCCCCAAGTAGACTAGCCCAATTGAAATTGGAAGGCATAAGTAATCTAAACAGAAAAAGTTTTCTTCTGGTATGAGGCTTTCAAGCTTACTTCTTGTTAATCACACGAATCATTGCTCCGTCAACAATGTTGTTTTGATTAAGAGTTTTCTTGTCATCAATGATTTTATTTTCATACACAAGTTGTTGGTCGGCAAAAGGAATGCTTGTCTAATAGTCGGTTAAAGGCAACATAAAGCTGAAAAATAGCTTACATCGATTTCGGCGAGGGCTTTCAGGTCTTCCACGTTTTGATCACCGTCTAGCTCGTAAGTATATATTTGATCTTTGGCTTCGTCGAGGATTGAGACTTTCATTTCAATTCAAAAATTTGGAAAAATATTTAATTTCTCGAGCCTAATGATCAGAAAAAGAACACCGAAAAAAATTGTTGAAAACTTAGAATTATCATCAAACGCATTTATCAGAAAGAACTTCACTAAAAAATAGAAAATTCTACTAATAACACATATAGTCACTGGATACAGAGAAAGTAGCGGTTAATTTTTGTTCGGCCTTTACATTGAGAGAGAGAAAAAAAAAGAGCTATGAAAAACATGGAAAGTACGCAAAATTATTGCCTTTAACTCATTTCGCTGCTAGTTTTCATAAAATTATTCATAATTACATTAATCAAAACAGGAATTTTCATCTTATTTTCATTCTGACTCGCACTAGGAGTAAGAGTGTAGTAGAAAGTGTACAGTCAGAATTGACAAAGATATTGTTCCAGGATCACATTTAACATACATGAAATACACCATCCTCTATCTTTTCTCTCTCTATCTCAGGCTGACACTGAGCAAGTCACATAAGTTTGCCAATTTTCTTAAATATCTTTGTGGGAATTGAGTAAATGCCTGTTTTTTCTGGAGCCTTCACAGCAGATCTTAAGATTTATTGAATCCGAAAGTATACAATAACGAGACAAAAAAAAAGGAGAAGGTGAATGGAAGCGGAAACTTCAAAGCCGAATGCTTTTCTTACTTCTCTTGAAAATGAGATGAAATTAATGTCGGGATGGGCAACCATTATTGAGAAATGGGAGCATTTCAAAGAAAAAGACAAAAGAACTAGTATTATATATCCACTCTTTAAACATTTGGATTTATTCTTCAGTGAAACAAAAGGTACGGGAGGGTATTCCTGATCTCCTTCGAGGAGCTGTTTGGCAGCTTCTCTGTGATTCTTATAAAGTAAAAAAACCGAGTAAATCGTTTCAAGTAAACTCTTTGAAGTTCAACATTTGAAATAATTCATGGACAGAAACTTATAGCCACAGAAACATCTCCATTTGATGAGTTAATCTTGAAAGATATCACAAGAACTTATCCGAAGCATCCTCTGTTTTCGGAAAAAAATGGTGCTGGGTACTATTCGGAAAAAATCTTCTCTAAAATACGATTTACTTCCAGACAAATGAGCTTGTTTCAAAATCTTCGTGCCTATGCAATCTTTGATGAAGAAATAGGATATTGCCAAGGAATGGGTTTCATATGTGCTCTCTTGCTGACCTATATGAGTGATGAGGTAAGTTAGGTACAACAGAACCACTTAGCACATTTGTTGTAGGAAGCGTTTTGGATGCTTGAACATGTTGTCAGAAAGTTCGATCTCGGCGGATTCTTTAAGTCATCAATGCCTTCGTTGAACGTCTCATTCTATAAATTAATGTCGCTGATGAAAAAATACATCCCTAATCTCTTCGACCACTTTGTAAGTGACTTTTTTTTTTGTTGTTGGAAGATGAAATCTAATCATAATGGTGGGCAGGTGGATAATAGAGTGCAACCAAGTATGTTTGCTTCCCAATGGTTCTTGACTATTTTCTGTGTTAATTGCCCTTTTGATTTACTGAGTCGCATTTGGGACATCTATTTGTTGGAAGGCGAGAAAACAATCTACCGATTCGGGATTGCAATACTGAAATTGAAAGACAAAGAGCTAATGAAAATGAACTTTGAGGATATCATGAAAAAAATGAAAAGCATTTTCAAAGAAGTGGATCTTGAGAAATTAATACAAACTGCTCTTTCAATCAAGATAACGAGGAAAATACTGGAGGTATCAAATTTCTGGTTGATCCTAGTTAACTCTCTTCCCTTATTTAGGCCTTAAATAATCAATACGAAATAAATCCTGACACACAAATAAAGGAATTCCTTATGATTATGTGATATCCGAGAACTCGATAGTTTTAACCTCCATTAACTAGTCTAATAAATGTATTCTTCATAGCCCTTTTAATTTTCCTTTTGAGAACCTAACAATTATTATCACTAATGTCATTCTTTTAGCTCAGAGTGCGATCTATTGAGTTTATAGGGTGTAAATGATTTGTTAAATATGAAAATAACATGTTCTATTATTTCATTTCAATTGGTGCATACAAGTAAATCAGTCTGCATCAATTACTTTAGAGTAAGATCGAAACGCGTTCAGAGGAATATCAAATAGGGATAGAAGTCTGCAAAATATGTATCAACTGAGGCACCTTAATGCTTTTACATTTTTCGTGGCCAGCTCACATGATTGGAGTGATTTAGAGGTATTTTTATACATTGGCTAGGTAGATCTTTTCGACCCTTACTTTAAAACATTCAACAAGACACAATCAAAAAACTTATAAGACTGCCGTCATTCAGCAGCACCATCTATGAAAAAATCGACAAAATGAGGATCGAGTTCGTAGTTATTTTGATAAATGTAAAGTTTGAGGATATTTATTTGATCGTCTGGAATTTTGAAACTGTATGGACTGAGCACTTTCCGGAATTTGTCTTCGTCAAATTCATCATACTCTGTCGAGTCTCCCATTGTCATTCTAATTTTGGCTTCTCTTTCTTCTTTGTAACGCTTGCCACAATTTTGAATGTTGTCTTTTAGATCCCATATCAGCTGTAGAATCTCAAGGCGTTTATTAATCACAATACTTTTTGGAAACCACTTTAATCGCTGGAGCTCACCTTTCTATTGAGACAGAAAGAGAAGAGAAAGAAGTTAAGAAACAGTAGCTAGCGAGATAGTTACCTCATAGCCTTCCAGGATGTAGGAAGCGTCTTCAACAAACATTTCTGCATACTGCAGTAGATATAGCCCGCAATCTGAGAGATTATGCTGCTTGACCACCTATAATGATGAAAAATATCGGAAAAAATTGCTGGCTGAATTTTTTTTTTATTTTGCTACCATTGGTTGATATGTGTCGATGGATGATTTTCTGGATGAGTTAGCTCTCATCTTTTCCTCGAATTTGATCATTGCTTCAGGTTTCTTTTCTTTCAATTCATTCTGAACGAAACTTTGAGCAACAAAATAGGAAGAAAAATATTTATTGAGCTTCTTCAAATGATGATTTTACAATTCGATCTCTCTCGCGTACTCAGTATTCATCACTCCAAGAGAATCGAACATAACAATGACTGGAAATTTGTTTGTACCTAATAAAAAAGGAATTTCAAAATATGGTTGGGTATTCTTTGGATATCAAGCTACTTAAATCATATAGTCTTGCGGGATAGCAGAGAATTAGAATGCTCCAATGTTCGTTTTCATTTAGGGGGAATATGATAAAATCTTGATCGAACCAATCTGCTTTTTTGGCCCACTGTTAACGATAATAAAAATTAGAGCCAATGAACGCAGGCGAAGTTACCCTTTTCATTTTAGAGTAAGCCTCTCCTGGACCATGTTTCTTGTAATGCTGGTCTAATTTAGTAAGAAAATAAGTGCTAACTGCGTGAACTTTTTTTTTGCGCTCTTCACTCAGTAGCTCATTCTGAATGAACCTAGTAAACTCGAAATTAGGAACCGGCCTTGCATTCTTTTGCTCTTACCTTAAATAAAAATCAATGATAGTATCGTTTAAGTATTCGTCCGGTAGAAGCTTCAACAAGTCATAAAATTTTATTTCGATACTTGATGGGTCATTCTCGTTGGGATATTTCAAAATAATTTCATCCTCTCGGAATTTGAGTTTACGAAGAACTCGAAAATCAATTCTTCCTTCTCTATTCAAATTCTGCACCGGTTCATATTTTCTAAACGGAGGATTATCTCTTGGTAGTTCTATTTGCATTTCATTGAATTTATGCTGTTGCTCAATTTGGCCCAAAGGAAAATTGAACATTTCTGTGATGCTTGCTTCTGTTTTTTGCTGGATGGTCGTTTTGCTATTTGCTGGCTTCTTCTTGATAGATTCGTCTTTTTTCTCATTATCTTGTTTCTTTTTAGGAATAATAGCATTGCTTTTCTCAGGTTTCGAAATCTTTTTGCTTTGCTTTTCTAGACCATTCTTCGTAGTCCTATTCGCCATGGCAGCTTTGCTATCGTTAATGTTATAACTCATTGAAGATTCCTAAAATATTTCAGGTTTGCTTAAATCATCTGCGAGAACTTACAGCTGTTGCATTTAAATGCTGCTCTGCATGGTTGATTTTAGGGGTCTTTTCCATATTTTCCTTTGTCTTTCCTGGGTGTTTAACAATCCTTTTCATTTGTTCATCATTTTCGCCTGGAATTCCATTCTGCTGATGATTAATAGGTAGGATCTTCTCTAATTGCATCTCAGAATCATTGTTGAAGATAGAATTTGTAATATTTTCTTCTGGCTGTATTGAATTTCTTTGCGCCACATTTTTGTAAAATATATTATGGTGTTCATAGTTGCACAAATATCTATCGAGCAAGTTTCCTTGATTTTTAATACATGATAAGTAATTCTCCATCGAAATCAGAAACTCTTTTTGTGCAAATTCGAATTCTTTGATGGTTTCGTTCATGCTGGCTATGCGAAAACACGATACCGACAAGCTTAATTTTATTCGAATTATAGATTCAAAGTAAATTTTTGAAATATAAGATGTCTCAAAATTGAGCACCAAGCTTGCTTCATTTTCATAGAAGGGCCTTGAAACCTGAAATTTTATCCCTGAAATAAACTTCCATTATTGGAAAATCACTGTTATTTTAGAAAAAAGAGATAGTAGCCCCTGTTAATTATAAAGGTTGTCTCAACGAAGAGCTTCAATTATAATTATCATATTTCAACAAGAAAGAGTAAGTTTAGCTCTATATATCTATTAAAATTTCAACAAGTGTTGACATCTAACCAATAATGTGCAGGTAAACTACATATAATGTCTTCACCACATAGATATTGAAGTTAGCCAATTTCCATTGCAAAAACTCAAAAAATTAACCGTAGTTACTTTCGAATTTTTGGTGGCGCGTAGAGCTCTGCCAATATTTTAATAAAGCTTTCTATTTTTATTTACTAGACAATCAGCGCCATCGATAAGTCAATTGGATGTTAAACTTTGTGATTCTACAACCGGAGTTGATAGCTTCTATTATAGAGTCTGAAATCCTCTGCAAGTTCAAAGTTTCGAAAGACTACCATCTTCTCAAGAAAATAATATGACCCATTGTGTGAATAATAAATTACTGCATCAAAAATTGTTACTAAAGATAGTATCTCATCATCACAGGACGATCTATATCAAAATGCACACAAATTACCATCTAGTCATGTAGAGAAAATATTGTATTAAAAGTTTTTCAAAGAAAAAGTCAAACCAGGAAACCAAATTTTTTGAATACATTCCGAATTAAACCAAATTCTCTTTTTGCATTTGAATAGATCACAATTGATTAGCATGAGCAATCCTACTCATTCGACATGGCAATACAAAGGATTTTCTTATCATATTTTCTCTTAGAGAGGAGGTTTTGATTGTAAAGCAATGCCAGTCGACTCAATTAAAATTAGATATGTTTTTTGTGGAGTACAACGGTAGTTTCGCGCCTCAGACCCAAAGCGTCTTACAATTCACTTTAATTCATTAGATTCGACTCGAGCCGTCACTCCTTGCAACTAAGAATCCGGAAATGATAAAAAGAGATCATCAATCTTTAATTAAATTAAATTCAGGTGCGAACGTGCTGAATTTTTTTAATAAAATTCAAATGACAGAGTATAAAAGAGAAAGTATAACTCTACAAATGTAAATCTCAATGGGATTTCATATTGAGTCATATCATACTTGTCTGCGTTTGCTACTAACTCTGTAAAATAAATGCACATTCAAATAAGTGAACTCAGAAAAAAAAGGAGAGAAATGTGTTTATATTTTATAAAGTAATCAAATTGCAGCCATACATGCAATCTGCATAAAAATCTTCATATTTGTGTTCTTGAAACGTTGTATTTATGTTGAAACACACTGCTACCTGATGTATCTTCTTTCTAATTTTGGTGTTCTAATTTGATAATCTGGTCCTCCACCTTACAATTGATTGTTACAAGCTCTATTTTGCTATCATCCATGCTTTGAGGGGAATTTTCTGTGAGAAGATTCCGATATTTCTTATAAAATCGATTTCTTACGTTGAATTCTGATCTTCCGACGAATGCTCTCGAAATTTCGCCCCACTTCTTTCCCAGCTTTTTGAACATCTCCAACAGTAATTGGTCTTCTTCTTCAGTCCACTCAGTATTCTTTAGGGTGGGGCTGAGAATGTTTAAATATCTTCTTCGGATTTGTTTCCGTGAACGAGACCCATTCATCGCTTTCGAAATCTCGGCCCAGTTTAGGCCGAGCTCCTTCACATGTTTCAAGATTTGCTCATCTTCCTGCTTTGACCAGGTGCGCCTTTTTTTATTTTTTTCTACTATTACTTTGGAATCGGCCTCTTTCTTGCAAATCTTCTTTGATTTGGAGACAAGCGGTGGGAATGACAAAGTCGGCTTTTCATTAATCTCACTTTTGGTCGGCTGCTGATCCAAATTGGCGGAATCAGTTGTTTCGTCACTCTGCACAGAGTTAACTTTTTGAATTATATCCTCATCATAAGAAGCCATATGGGGAGTAGCCATCAAATGGGCTCTATAATACATCCTTTGAGCCATCTGCTGACCGAAAATTGATAGTCGATGATATGGGTTCAGCCGTGCAAAGTACAAAAAATTGGGATCAAATGGATTTAGGCCAAGTCCGAAAGGATACTGCATTTTTCAATTGTTAGATAATTAAGAATCGCAAAATTTTTATAAAATAACAGTCGAGCCGTCGTATTATATATCCAATTAATAGCGTTATTTCAAAAAAAAAATTTGCAAAATTACTTAAATTCCTTCCTTTAAACACATATGCGATTTGTGGAGAGGTCTAGATGAGAGAATTAGGAACTGTTTCCTACATTGTTAAGACTAACCGGAACAAATGCAGTTAAATTTCATAATATGCAGCAATAAAATGAGAAAAGCTAACTACGAAAAGATTTATCAAAATTAAAATGTTTTTGTTCTATTTTAGAATCTGCTAATTAAATATCAATAAAATCTAAAGGCTGTTAAAATAATTAATTGGAAATCTAACTACTCTACTTTCTCAGCCAAGCATTATTTCGTGAAACGAAAGAGCTCAGAATTCTACAAAAAGCTTTCTGGAACCACAGTTAACTCAATATTAAAGATGGAATTGAGTAACCAAACCTTTTAATACTTTAATTATACTTATTTTATTCTCTGCTGGTGGGTACCTGTGAAGATAGCAAATTATGTGCTTTTTTTAGCGGTTTTCGTGGCTAAGCTAGATTATTTGCGTCGTTCAGAAACGGAATTGCCAAAATTCTCTCTTTCCTTTCGGAAGTTTGACCGAACATTTAACTCTGCCATAATAAAATAAAGCTTCCAAACTCTATTTTTGTGACTTACTTTGCGTTCTCAGAGAAGAATTTGGAATATTTGTATCTGAACTTTAATTTTTAAACATATGATACAATTTTGGGAAAATTTTTATCATCGCTGTGACGGTGAGCAAAAGCATAGACCTATTTGACCAATACCTCTCGAAAAATGTCAGTTCGGTTCTTGGCTTGAAGAGTTGCTGGATATATTAATTATTAATTCCATTTTTCTTCAGCCAACTGTCTCAAACCATTGATTATTGCTACCAAACCGCCTTTACAAATATGATTTGGACGGGTAGGTTCAACTATATTCAAATTCTGAACAAATTCTACTCTCTTGTTCAAAAATTCTTGCATGTCTTTGCGGAGGGGTATGGCGCATCCATCTCAGTGAATCCTTAAAACATTAAATATGAATGCTTTGTGCTGTTCTTTGGAAGCCTTTCTCATTTCATCAGAATTTCCATAAAGCGTCGCTCCAGCAGCACCCTCGATATTAATTAATGATTTAATTTGCGGTATTTTAGATTGATAAATGATTCGAGAATAAATTCTTATAAGAATTTTGCACTCCAAGTTCATGAATCTCCTCCGGCTCCAAGATTTGAATTAAATTTCGTGCTTCGAAGTTTGATGATTTCTCTCTTCTTTTGCTAAATAAGCTAGTGTCTTGTTTTATTTTCAGCATCAACTCAGAAGTTGGAACCTTCCAAGTGTAAAATTGAAGTTGGGTTGATGAAAAATAATAGATTCGAAAATGAATCTGAAACAATACAAATACACAAAGGAAATTCTCTGCTGAAGCATTGCTTTTCTAAACTCAATAGTTAACTCCCCAAAAAAGTGTAAAACTCTGCATTTTTCTCCTCAAATAAACAATTCAAAAGCTTTAATTTTTGATATTTCTGAGAATTCTGGATCATCGATCAACTTAAAGACGCTCTGTGATAAGATGAATAAGACCCTTTGAAGGTGAATACTCCAGCAATGTCAATCCGATTTTGAGTTTAATTTTCATTTTATTTGTATGACTTTCAGAAAAGAACAAGAGAATTTTTCTGGATATGAAGAGTTCATAACAAATAGAGAGACCATCGATGTTTTTTTATTGCTGCTGAATGATAGCTACTTCTTATCTTTGCATGATTACGGATAAATCATCCAATTGAACTAAGCCTCTTTACACTGGACAACTAAATTTTAACTTTGAAGGACAGCAAAGAAATTCTGAGCCACTGATTCTTCTGCTAGTAAGCTTGCAATTGTCTGTTCATCGAAACCATGCTTCAAAATGGCCTCCTAGACAAGAATTACAAGAAAAAAAAGGTTAAATTTCAATCTCAAGTCGTAGGTAGGTTACTTTGAACCTTGAAACAAAAAGTTGTCTAAAATCAAGATTTTCATATAATTGTGTCTTGCGAATCTCTTCCTTGCGGTCACTAATTCTATAGTCATTCAATCTTGACTGTGACACTTGCGCACGCCCCCCTTACGAGGAAAAAATGTTTTTATCTTAATTCTATGTCCGAAACAAATAATGCTATGATACCTTGTTTGAGTTTGTTCGGAACGACTCCAGTATTAACGTTTTCAATGAAGGCTCTGACTTCAGGCAGTGTCCATCGAACGAAATGTGAAAATCTACCCCTGAAGTAGTTTGTATCATCAATGAGAGGGATGACTTGGAGGATAGCGATGCAATTAATTCTCCTATTGAATAAATTTTGGGACAAATTAGCAATTCCTTTCTAACTTTGTGAGAAAATTTGAATACCTTGAAGCGAAGGAGGCTATACAATCCATATTTGAAATCCAGTTATCAATAAAGTCTTGCATGTTGATATTGCTATCTATATTATTATTGTAGATCCCTCTCAAGTTGTGTGAATGATTGAAGAGTTACTTTTAATTATTGTGAGAATCTTTCCAGCGTCATTAATAATGAATCTGTTGAAGAGCGTCATGATTGCTGTTCTGTAGCGGTTAATCCCCTTCATGGTCTTGTCAGTGATCGGTGTCATAATATCGGTCACACAGAATTTCAAGAGTTTCTATCACTGTAAATTTTAAAATGAGGCAATCTAAGATACCTCAAAGTGCATCAGAGCATCATTCTTGTTGTTATTCAGAAAGATCAATATCAGAGTTGCCATGAGACCCAACACCGAGGATCTTATTTCAATTACGAGTTCATTGAGTTCTTGGACATTCATGGTCAATTCATATTTTTTCTCGGCAAGTTGAATGATGCCAAGATAGACATCCTGCTCCAACAATCCTAAGAGGATATACTCTTCGATTAATTCAAGGAGGACTGGATAAATGATAGGGTCCGTGGTCGTGTCTAGCTTGTTGAAATATTTCTATCAGACCATTAGTATTCATTTCTCAGATAATTTTTTTTTCCTTACGAGGAATAATTTTTTCATAGCATCATTGAGACCTTGTTCGTGGGTATACTCTTTTGTAAGAAAAGTCCATAGTCGCAGGATATTATGATCTAGGCCTTTCTGCTTGCATGTTAAAAAGGAATAGGAGGAATTATGAATGCCTGTAATCTTGCGTCTACAAACTCGAGAGCTAGAGCAAATATGGAAGGGATTTTGTCTCCAGGTTCAAATGACACAATAATATTTTTGAAAGTTTCCACTAATGCAGAGATCAGAAGTTCTGAATCAGTGGTCAGCAATTTTTTGAAACTGTCGCTCTGAAATGCTATGATCAGATCGGTGGTAGCAACGGTGTATTGCGCCTTCTTCAATAGTTCATTTAAAAGGTTCAATAATGGCCACACGATGTTTGAAGAAAAGAATTTATCAAGTAGATTCAGGATAATTGGAGTGAGCTTGGGTAGCAAACTTCCATAGTCTATCTTTAAGTTCTGATCTCCTTTTATGATATTTTTGAGACACATACAACATTCATAGCGAATAATGAAATCGCCTGAGGTATCGATAAGTGAGAGAATGAGCACAGCAAGCTGTGACAGCAGCTCAGCTAACAAAAAAGTATTATTGCAACATCTTGGCATGCAAAAAATCATACGGTTAAGGATCCTGAGCCATCTGTTCAAAAGAATGGGGATACGACTTGCGAAAAATGGATAATCTTTGAAGTTTTCTTTGAGATATTTAATGAGTTGGAGAATATCCATAAATTGGTCTGCAGGAATTTTGAGCTTTTCGTAAAGTTTCGGAAGCAAACCAACGAGTGCAAAGATGGTATCTTGATATATACCAGGCATATCATTTAAGGAAGCTGTATCCAGATAAAAATCATCACATTGCGAGATGAGAGAAAATTGAACATACATTGGACAGCTTTGGCAGCCACAGTGTGAATAAGCTTCACGCAGAGCAGAGGAAAACGATTCACCAAGGATTCTATGGTCGCCATTGCGATATTATAGAGTGTATTATCAATCTCTTTAATCGTGTCATCAAGATAAGCCTCAAGTTCTAAATTTAAAAAATTTGTTCAAAATGTGAAGAAGGTTATCAAGTTACCTGATTCAACGAGAGTATCGTTGCTACTGATTTCCTTATAAATTTTTTCTTTTCCAATGGGTAAGATCCTGAGTACAAAGCTGTTGAAATAGTTCTCAATAACACTTTCGGTAAAATAGTTTGTATATTGCTCATTGCATAGTTGCTGCTCCGTTGCAAAATTTTTCAATGGTGATGGAGCTAGAGGACTTTGCTGGAACTGAATCGGGTCTGCATAATAAGTGAATGTGTTCAAGATTTTATTCAAAGCGAGCAATGCTGCTTTCACGACGGAGTCATGAGAGAACCAATCATTATTTTGAATGATGATTTGAGTTAAGCTCATGTAATCTGAAAGAATAATCGTGAACAGTAAAGGAAACACGCTCTGCAAATGTGATAATGAGTGGACGACCTTGGCCAGACTTTTATTTATGTGAAAAACCACTGGTCCTTGCTGGCCTTTAAGATTCTTGATCAGTTCCAAGTAGTCTCCCGCTTTTTGTAGAATTAATTTGACTAATTTCATGGCAGACTCCCTAAAGTACAAGATAATAAATGAACTAAATAAACCAAGCAGAAATGTTGCTTACTCTGTGTGGATCTCATCGAACCCGCAAGCTAACAGGTTCAATACAATTTTATCGAAAGTCCTCACAAGCACAAGGAATCTCTCTAAATTGTCATCGTTTTTGCTTTGTAATACTGTCTCCAGCAAGTTTTTAAAATTGGATGTGAATGTCGTCCAGATACTGCTAAACCCACCAAGCAGATTGAAATAGCAAGCGTAAAAGAGATCCTTGGAATTATGCTTTCTTCTTCTTATCTGTTCTTTGATTACGAAGTTCATCGTTCGGAAAAAGTTAAAAACTGCGTCACTTAGGAAGTCAGGAGGGTTGTTTGATGCTATCAGTTCATTGAAAGCTTTCAAGTTTGTGAAGAAATATTCATAAAGTGGCTGGAAAGATTCAGGAAAATCGTGTTTGGCTATCAATCTAATAACTTCATCAATTTGGCTTCTGAACACTTTGTTTTGATAGTGTGTCAAAAATTCGGGAAGAACTTTTCTTATTGACGTTTTAATGTCATTGCTGATGAAAGCTACATTGGAAGGTGAGCATTTTGAATAGAAATTCAAGTCACTTTGAGTTTTCGAATTTTGTTTCCTATTGCCCCAGTTTCTTGCGATGACACCCTTCAAACAGATAAGGGACTGTTGTCGAATAAAAGCGTCCTAATGGAATGAAAATTCAAATATGCAATTGTATTGTGATTGCTCAATATGAAAGGATCTACCTCATTCTGGTCGTGAAACATCTCAAGGAGAAGGAGTGAAAAACGTGGGTTTTTCTCACATGTGTTCAGATATTGCCTTGCTTCATTTTGGAGAGCTTGATCGATGGCTTGGCTCACTTTAAAACATTGCTTTACGTTCAAAGGGTTGATTTCAAAATTGCTCAGATCATTTGACATCCCCTGAAAACCAATATTTGCTATATTCATTAGCACACTCAGAGAACTTCTGCTATATCTTTCACGAGTTTTTAAAATTCCAGTTGGTAAATTAAATAATACTACTCTCTTGAATTCACTTAAGCTGCTTCGAGCAACGAATTTTTTGCTCCCTTTCAAAATCTACATAATGAGGGTGAGTGCACTCACGATATGTACATCTCTATTGCGAGTAAATGAATATATTTTTCAATTGCAATCCTATTTGCATTTGAAAAGAATGACTGACAAACAAATAAAAGTTAAATTGGACTGTTAATTAAGCACTAAGATACCTAAAATGAATTCATTGGAAACACGAAATATTTTTGGGAGCCAGATGATAAAACAAAGGAGCAAGGCTCTACCTTTGGTGTCATTGAATTAGAGGAATTCTTTTCAGATATATTTCATGTATTGAAATATTTCGAATTCGGCTCTAGCATTAGGATCATTGATTGCTGCTGCGATTTTCTTCAAAACATTAATTTCCAATTTGAGCGCATTTGAAAATTCTGATAGGAGCACTTCTTTACATTTCTTCCAGCCCATTTCTTTCAGGATTGACATCAACGTATTGAGGGTTAGTGATGAAGGGAACAAAACAACCAATACCATTTAAACGTCTATAACAAAGTGGCATTTCTGAAAGATGAAGTAGAATATTGGAAAGTAAAACAGGAGTGTTTATACTTGGTGCAAATTAAGTTACATTAAAACAGAAAGAGAAGATCGCACTTCAATGATGTAGATAATAAGTTTCTTTAAGAAAGGTAATTTGGGAAAGAATCGATCAAGTAGAGGATCAAGGAATCGGTTACGAAAGATTTCCGTGTAGAAGGGATTTCGTAGCAAATAATTTAAGAAGATTTCAATATTCCTTCTTTTAAATTCCTTGAATCTCTCCAGACTCCATGGCCCCGTCTTCAATTCGAGTAGCAGCCGCGAAAGGTCTATGAAAAAAGAAATCAAGTATGGCTTATACGACATCTGCTGAAAGAAAAGCTGCGAGAAACAATAAATTGCAGGCCGTATCAAATGTAAACCCTCTGCTATTTGTTGGATAAGTAATTGTCTCTCAGTCAAAGAATTCTCGTCATTAATTGGCAATTGTGTTGTAATTCCTAACACCTTTCCGCTTCTGGATAGCTCTTCTGCAAACTTTTGATTGAATCCTTCTGTTGGCTTTTCTCCTTCGATCTTCGACACAAGCGCTTTTATTTTTCTTTTGAGGTCTGATGCTTCATCCGGAGATGTAGTTACTTTCAAGTTTTTGTACGAAAATACGTCTTTATCATCTTTTTCTTCTGAACCTTTCTGAAATAGCTGAGTGTGAGTTTTACAGAGTGAAAGATAGCGCCGTGTATTTGACATTACAAATTTTTTGATTCTGTAAAAGAGTAATCCAAGTTCGAAAATGCTCAAAATCTCCAGCAAGAAATTTGGTCCTAATGTTTTGTTGATATAGGCAGCACTGATCTGCTCAACAAAGAACTCAGTCTTTGAAATATTACTAATCATGCTATTTAGCTTGCTATCATTGTTTGAATTCATTTTTCCTTTATTTATTTTTTTATTTATTCTCAACTAAGTTAACTCGAAGATAAGAAAGATTTTAGAAATTTTCCTCTCAAATAATATTTTAATACATTAAACTTGTGCGGAACAGTGATGCTTAGATGAGTGAAAGAGTGAATACTGTGCTCTTCAAAGAGTAAGTAGCCAATGCTTTCATAAAAAAACGATAAAAAGGATGATGTACTTTGTATAATGCATGTAATCGTAAGCACAAATTATTTTCTAGGCTGGATTTTTTTCACTTTTGAAGCAGTTTTAATTCGAAGTCTCAGCCGGCTATTCAACATTAGCCTTTATCACTGAGTTTAGTTTCGTAAAGGTTTTAAATATTTCCAAATAAGTCACAAAAGAGCTTCTTGGTTTGTTGCTACTCAACTGTTTACCTGATTGCGCACAAAACTATCGAAAATTACCAAGCGGTTGAACTTTCAGATATATTTCGTGATTTGGTAGTTGTGAATTGAATCTGTATCATTACATATGGTAATTTCCCTCTTAAAAAAGCTCATCTGATACACTTTTTTGCTGATTAGGGATTCTGATCCTCTATTCTTAGTCACCATTAGAGGATTAGCCAAGAGAACATCATAATGGATTCAACTAATACGAATTATGCCTTGTAATTCAACAAACGGATTCATTTTCTTTTTGCTTTTTTTTTTTTGAAAAAAAAACTGCTTCAGCTATTTTTTGAGTTTTTCTCAGAATTATTGAATTACAGCAATTGCACTGTAAAGAGAGAAAATTTTTTTCAAACCTCAACGTATAAATAATGAAAACGAGTATTGAGTTAGACACAAGTAGATTCCTCACAATTATTCCAAAAAAAGTATATGATATCAAAAATGAATAAATAACAGCCTTATCGTCTCTGTGAAAATGAGAACCCATCCACATTCAAGCTGATCTGAACCTGCTATTTCAGCGCAATTGATGCACTGCCATAAGAGTTTGAAGGGTTCTTGTCATCTTGATGAATTTCGAAAGACGGCTCATTTAAAATATTATTTGCTGCCGAAATTGAATTTGAATGATTAAGCTCAGCCGCTTTTAGCTCGAGGGATTCTCTGGAACCTCTTGAAAACGCTTCGAGTTTGTCTTCTCTGACCTTGATTGCCTTCACTTTAACAATGAATTGTCCCTTTCTTTTTTTCGATTTAATCACTCTGTAAGCAATAATCGACAAGATTATCATGATTATGACAAGGCTTATTACAAGCACCACTTGTGCCCAAACATGGCATTCAAAATAAGTTTGAGTGCATTCCTGGTTGGTATCTTGCGGCATGTATTTCCTTTGTGAAGCAGTTTATTGAAAAAATTTAAATAAAAATAAGCTGATCTGAGATTAGCAAGAACCTTTTGGCACAATACCAAAAACTTCAAAACCATAAGCGATTTCTTGCCATTTTTTTCCCTCTCAACTCAAGCATTTCTCATTTAGTAGCAATTTCGTATTTTCACACAATTATTGTTAGAAATTCTCCTACTTAGTGAGCACGAGAATCAATTCGCACAAATTTTAATGATTTAATAAGTAGCTTTTCTTGTAATTATCCCTCCCCAGAGAGTTGTTGAATGAATCTGTCAGTTGTCATTATAGTCGAAGCGATATTCTCAAAGCATAGTTGGTAATGATGATTGAAAAGCAGTTATTTTTCAGTGATCAACAAATAATTAATTCCAGTTGATAAAATACATCTATAATAATTAATCTTGAACGTGTATCTTTTTTTTAATCGCAGATGGAGACTAAGAACAGCACCATCGGAAAATACTTCAGACACAAGAAGAAGCTTACAAAGAACGATTCGAGCTTTGTAGCTCCATATTTTCCTCCAGAGCGACAAAGGTACTGGGAGCAGATGTCAGCCAAAGGGCTCAAGTTGAACAAAGTTTGGTTTGGGACATTTAAAACCAAAAACGGAGGAGAATATGGAGGTTTTTATGCTACTGAGGATATTCAACCCAACGACATTCTCATGTGGGTACCTCGCTCTTGCTTGGTGACGGCTCAGAATGCCTGGGAGAGTCCTCTCAAGACCATTTTTGAAGAAAACCCTGAATACTTCTTCTCTGGCAAGACTAATGAGTACTATCAGACCCTCCAGCCTATCTTGGAGCAAAATCCTGATTACTACTGTCCATTCAGAAATAATACTTGGGAATTTCGAATGCTGCTTGTCTACTGCTTATATGAGCATTCAAAAGGGAAGGAATCAGAATGGTTTAATATGTTTGAAAATTTCCCTGTGTTTGAAACAGCAACCTACTGGCCCGACGAATTCTTAAATCAGATCGAAGACAAGGCGTCAATCAGATTGGCAAAGATAGCAAAAAAAAATTTTGAAGAGGAAGCTAAAGCCATCGCTGACATTGCAAAAAAGTATCCGACCATTTTGAAGAGTGAATTCTTCACGTACGAGAAAATCAAGTGGATGTACATCAGCCTTTTCACACGTCATGACGAAGTTCCTTTAAAATACATCAGTATCTGTATCATTGGTGAATTCTTCAATCACGAGAGAGTCAGGGTCCACGATTATAAGAACACCGTGAACCCTGAAGAAGAGGATATCACGAATACGACTGGAAATATTAAGGGAGAATCCTATTACAGTCTCAATGATGAACATGCTGAAAGTACAGATGGTTCTTATGGAAGCATTGAACTTGATAGCGAATCCGACTTTGATTATGAGAAAGAACTTGCTGAAATGAAAGTGGAAGTCGAAGACAAAACCAAAGTTGATGGACAAGAAGAAAAAAAGCAAGAAGAGAGTAAGTCGGATCAGTCTCTGGAACTCAAAATCAAGGAGATAAATGATTATCTCGCCAATAATTTGAATTGGGGAGACTCCTTTACCATATTCTTTGTGAATCAAATTGTTTCTTACTTAGCAAAGTTACAATCACAATTCCAAGAGGGAAAAATTACTTTGCCTGACGCTCTGAAAGCTATTACAGAAGTGGAAGCTTCTACCTCCAACTTCCAACGAGAGGCCTGGAAACATTATACAGAAGTGCTTTCTAAAGATTTGGAAGATATTCGTCTTGAGCAATTTGAACAGCTGAAAAGAGAGAGCGAAAAACTCAAAGAAATCCCTTCGAGAACCTTTACTGACGATCAAGATTGGGGAAAGGAGAACCTGGGTTTGATGTCGAAAGAAAAGTTTGAGAAGGAATCTCAAGTGTACGTTTTTTACGGAAGAATGAGTAACAGATACCTTTTGGTGAACTATGGAGCTGCTCTTGAATATAACAAGTATGATAACGTTCACTTCAAGTTCCCATATTTCAAATATCTCGACGCCAACACCTGGCTCATTGAAAAGATCAAATCGTTTAAGATGAGTAAAATGATTAAACTTAAAGCCAGAAGAAGAAAATTCGCGATGGAATTGCTCACCTTCTACAAGGCAATTAATTGGAAATACCAAACTAACTCTGTTTCAGAGTTATTCTATCCTCAGAATCTGGAGCTGGAGTTAAAAGCTCTGTATTCTATGAAAGAGCAATATGAGAATTTCTTGAGTTCTCGCAAGAGAAGTGAAGCTGAATTGAATGAACGCCTCAAGGATCCCAAACTTGATTACAGAGAATACTTTGCAACAGTGTTGAATTTGGAACAACAGAGGGGAATTAATTTCCACCTGAAGGCCGTTCTGGTCTTGATTGAGATTCTGAAGCGTTTGAAAGGAGGAGCCAAGCTGGAAGAAGCACTCTTGAGAGTTGATGATCTTGAGACAGCCGAGCAATATGAGAGGAACAGAAACTTCTTCTCGAATTACATGAAGCTGTTCTCTTCTATCAAGGAATAGAGCATATTGCATAAGCCTTGTTGTAATAATGGCATAATCAAATTGAATTACAAACAGATTAAATAATAATAGGCTACAGAATTTACAATAAAATAAATAATCATATTCGTAATACATAATCACATCCATAATAAGCCATATTTGAACATATTTAAGCCATAAAAGGCAAGGTAGGAAATATCAAACTAAAAATAACGTGTTTTTCATTGTGAAACCTGGTAAAAGATAATTCAGTAAATTATTTTGACTTAGAGAATTTGCATTATTTATACAAGTAGTAAATTCTGCTCCTTCTCGATCGTTATGTCCAAAATATCATGCAATTTCTGTCACATTTTGATCGAGGAAAGTAAATATTTGTTGAGCATACAAAATTATCGGAGAGTGCAGTCCGAGTATTTATTGATTATTTCTTTTTTCTTATAATTGACTGCCAAACGCTTCCAAATATTTCCAAATATTTCTTTGAATTTTAGCACCTTCTCTCCAAATATTTCATGAATAACCATAACTTAAATATGTTCTGTTTCTATTGTTGCCAAACACAGGGCTGCATTTATTGATATGTCTGGAATTTATTTTTATTTAAAGTCAAACTGAATAAAAAAAATGACCTCATTAGGTTTTATTGTGTATACGGCTTTAAAGAAATTCTGCGTGTATGTATGTCTTTGATTCTTATATCTCACGCAGAATGAAAGAAAACTTCTTGTGCGCTTTCAAAAATCGTAAAAATAGTAGGAAAGAAATTCTCCTCATAAATCGTTGCACTAAGAATGCCGATTTGGTGTTTCGCAATTCAGCTGTTTAATAAAGAAATTAGATTGCAGTAAATAAATATCTTTAACAATATGGAACTCGAGAAAGATTACTACCTCAGATTCACTTCGAATCATAAACAACTTCTTCGCCTCTCAAGCGATAATACCCTCTCTGTAAATCATTTATTTGGATCTCAAATAATCATTCTCACTTGCTTAGATTCACTCAATCAATGAAAAAACTAAGCACGATCTGCAATTCAAGGACCAAATTCCGTTCTCGAGTCTCTCCTTTACTGAAGCCCGAGTAAAGATTATTTCTTTGAGTTTGACATTCTAACCGCTACCAGAATGGCCTGAAAGAGGAGCTTCTCGCTGTAGGTACAAAGAAGGGATCCATCCTCTTGATCGACTATAAAACAAAGAAAGTCCGAAATAGTTTATCAGGTAGACTGCTGAAATTTCTGAATTAACACTTTGCTTTCCTCAGCTCACAGCGGCTCGGTTGATTGTGTTGAATATGATGCACAAAATAATCTTTTGTATTCAACTGGATCTGACAAAATCATCAAACGCTGGGATTTGTCTGCGATGCAAGTACGTTTTGCGAAATTTTCACCCTTATATCTCATATTTTCTTCTAGACATCAAGCCAATATAAAATCGAGAAGAAAGGAATCGCTGGACCTATTATCGTTCGTCCCTATTTAGATGAAAACCACGTTCTTTATTCTCTTCAGAACTCAGTCTATCTCTTGAACTTCGCTACGAAAGTAATTCAATCGACATCTTTCTCATCATCGATCTAACCTTTTTTTTAAAAGAGCATAGAGGCTAAATTCAACTCCCAGTGCACTGCTTTCTCCTCACTTAAGACCCTGCAAGGCTCCAAGACTTTTCTTGCATTCGCAAAGGACGAAAATATCAGCTTCTTTATGGGAGAGGGCGATATCCCAATTGCAAACATTGATGCATCTACACTCAAGCTCCAATACGTAGAATACGTTAAGAGCTCTAAAGGACGATTTATCATCCTTGGACATAATGCCTCTAATCTCCACCTTTGGTTCATCCACGTTAACAAGGGCACAGCAACAATTGAGAACAAATATGATATTAAACTCAAGACACCATTCCTTGAGAGAATTCAATTCATAGATGGAGCTCAAATCATAGTATATCCTCAGCATTTGCTTTTTTTTTTGAAAGCCACCTCTGACTAGGTTGCAGCAAGAAGAGAAGAAGCGGTAGTATTCAACATTTTTTCGCTGACAACAAGTGAAGGAGATCAAAAAGATGCCAAGCAAATTGAGACTGAGTTGGTGGACTTCTTTAATACAGCCCTCAAAAAATCCGCTAAGAAGGTAACAGCTGATTCCTACAGCCACTTATTAACTTTTTTCTTCTCTACAGACCTCTGCCGCGAAGACACCTGTCTCAACTGGAACTTATGTCATCGGAGAGACTGAACTGTTTGCAACCAAGAATGGAATGATTGACGAAGAAATTTCAGGAACCCAAACAAATAATCGTGATGCTCAATCATTGATTCAGATGTTTAACTTCGAAAAGCCTGAGAAAGAGCAGATTTCTGGAGTAAAGAATTTATATCAGTGCTATTGCTTAACCATACCAAAAAGGATTTAAGAAACGAATCACTTTCGGTGGTGTTACTACAAGCTCTCCATAATAACGACCAAGAACTTCTTGAATTTTGTTTCCAAAATGACGTAAATTTCCGAACTCAATATTTCTGAAAAGCTAAATGTCAATTTACAGGATGAGTTGGTTTTAGAGACAACAATAAAGCAAGTCCTTGCATCGAAAGTTCCAGCCTTGGTTGAGAAATTAATTGCTTATCTCAACTCAGGAAACGTGAAATCAAAAAATCTCCTGCTCTGGTTGAAAATAACCCTCAAGCACCACAACTTCCTGATTATGCAAAACCCGAAACTTATTGAGCTCCTCCGCCCTCTTGTGTCTATCCTCCGAAAAAGAACTGAAAATATTGGAAATCTTATGAAGCTCAGAGGGAAAATAGATTTATTATTAAATGCTCAGGAAAGCTATAACAATTCCAAAAAACAAACAAAGAGCCTTACCGTCAACAAAAAACCACTCGTAGTCTATGAAGAAGGTAGAATAATACTCTTATTCCAAAAAATAAACTTACATTCTGTAGGCGATGATAAAGCCTTTGAAAATTACGTTGAAGTCAAGACTGCTTCAAAGAAAAAGAAGGCTGCCTCTAAGAACAAAAAAGATATGATGGTCGATGAGGCTGAAGAAGACCAAGAGCAAGAGAAAGATTTTGATTCGAGTGTTTCTGTTAGCGACGAAGACGATGTTAACCAGAACTTCGACACTTATCTCCAAGCTACAGCCGTACAATAATATTTCTTTTCACCATTTGTAAACAATAATCGTGTATATAGGATGATCTTCGAGAGGACAATGAAGAATATGAAGAAGGGTCATCAGACGCTGAATTTATAGAGTTTGATAACTAAATGATTTAGAAGTAGGTTTCACCAATATAGTGTATATTTGATGACAAGCGAATTTAGAAAGAGTATGGACAGCACCATCCTATAGATTTGTGTATATACGAGTCGTTTCATTCGAGCTTTTCTTATCACATTTGTCCTGAAAAATATTGAAATAAAATTGTGTTGTCGTGGAAGATGGCAGTCCTACTTGAGGTTACAGGAGATTTCTAAGTCCAAACTTTTTTAGAGATTTCGTCTTATCAAGTCAAATTCACAGCATGGATCTCAAACTTCTATGAAGCGAAAGGATTCTTTTCTCAAGTCTTTGTCGAATCAACAAGTTAAATCCCAGCTTTCAATTATTTCTTAATAATTCTATACTATTGAAAGATTTGTTGACACATATTCTATTTCACAAAAGAATAATCCTATCATTCAAATAACATAGCCAAAATGATTCACAAGTATATTTCAGGCTTCAAAAAGCTGTCATTTCTGCCAAGGTAAGGTTCCTGTGAAATCGCTGCATCTTTAGAGCCTCTTTTTCAGCATATGAAGGCAATTTGCAGAAGTTTGGAAAAGGTTCTGTTTTGCAATGCCGGCTTGTTCATATTGAAAAAAAATCGCACGATACCAAATTATTCAGGTTCGAGCTGCCTGACAAAACGTTGCCTTTGGGAATATATCCTGGACAACATATCTCACTTGAGTATGAGATTATGATCTGAATACATCATGAGTTGCTTTTGTTAGACTCGCTTCATTGGATCTTGAAGGGAAAAAAGTTTATACTCAAAGAAAATATACTCCAATCTCAGACCTCAAGGAGAAAGTTGCATTCATTTTATTCAAATGTTCCACTAAATCAAATTTCATACTGCAAACAGGGAGCTTTTGATTTACTCGTCAAGATCTATAGACCTCTGTCACATCCATTATTTCCCGAAGGAGGAAAGTTTACTCCTCATCTGGAAGAGTTGCAGGTAGGATTGTTTTTACAAAAAGCAAATGGATTAAAATTACTCTAGGTCGGAAGTGAAGTGAATGTTATTGGACCCTTGGGAAAACTGAAGTATCTGGGAAATGGGCTTTTTTCTATCGGGTGAGACATTTTTCTTATTAGCAAAAAGCGTGAAATTGTCATTTTACATTGAAAAAAGAACATCACGGAATAAGATCGAAAGACGGTTCAAAAATATCGGAATGATCACTGGAGGTACAGGAATTACTCCTGCATATCAGGTATAATCTTATGAATAAAATGTTTTCGTTAAATAGTTTTTCTATTCTAGATTCTCAGGACTATACACGAAAACAAAGAGGACAAAACTCAAGCACGTCTTTTATATGCGAACAAATCAATTGTAGCTTTTCTTTCTAATTTCTATCCTCATTACTTCTTGTCCTATAGGGAGACATTTTGCTGAAGGCAGAATTAAGCGAGCTAGGTCTTGATGAGAGAATTAAGGTCGATTATACTCTTGATATAGTAAGCATTCATAGTCTCTGCATAGAAAAACAATTTAAACTTTTTCTCTCTTTAGGCTGATCAAAATTGGAGAGGCTTCATGGGCTATGTGAATAAAGAAATGATATTGAAAACAATGCCGGAGGTGTCCAACGACACTTTAATTGGATTTTGTGGGCCAAACGCAATGAAGGACCTTGTTGGAGTGCTACTGAGACAGATTGGATACCCTTCAGAGAACTTTTTTTCGTTTTGAGTAATTCGCTAGAATCATTATCGGAAGTGTTCTGTGTTCACTTTTATGTATAACAACACTCCCAAAAACTGAATGGGTGCACTTTCAAATGTTTAGTCTGAAAATATAGTAACTTTTATATTTCAGCAGCTTTGCATAACTGATTTTTGTGCCATTTGCCTCAAAATGAATTTTGTCAAAATAAAAAATAACATGAAAATGCATCTTACAACACACTCACTTGCTCATTATTTGATACTAAACAATGGAAGTTTGCGAATTTCGAACTTTGCAACAAAAAACACAAAAGCTATCTTTCTTTCCTATACACAACAAGCGACAAAGGCCTGTAAGAACTCTTAAAATTATTCCGAATGCGACACAAGAGTATCTTCGCTTGTATTAATCAAGAATCACTCCTTCACGCTCCCGCACATGAAGATGAAAATCCATTATAAATAAGCAATATATATATATCTATTTTTTAAAAATTCTGCCAAATTCGATAAATCTACAAATATGGATCGAGAAAGTCAAAAATCAGAAACAACATGTCTGATTATCATAGGAATGGCAGGATCCGGCAAGACGACCTTTGTCAGAGTAAAACTTAGCGCATTATTTGATTCTAAACACTCCTTCCCAGCAATTAGATAAGTTTTACAATGACAATGCCAAAACTGCTCCACTCTTGGCCAATCTTGATCCAGCAGCGAGTTTTATCCCTTACGTCCCCGAAATAGACATCAGGAAGAAGTTAAATTATAAAGATGTCATGAAACAATATGGTCTCGGCCCTAACGGAGCAATCATGACTTCGCTCAATCTATTCAGCACATCTGCTGATGAATTTGCAGATCAAATCGAGAAAAAATCCAAAGATAAGAAGTAGCAAGATGCCTCCCCCTCACAATCGCTCATCCTTTTTTCATAGAATCGTCGTTGTTGACACTCCAGGACAGATTGAAGTCTTCACTTGGTCAGCGTCGGGTGTAATTATCGCGAAAACTTTAAGTATTACGTTGCCAACGGTACCTCCGAGCTGTGTCCATCAGAGTCACTTATATTTTGCATTAGGCACTTGTCTTCGTCATCGATCTACATAGATGCGAAAACCCGAACAGCTTCATTTCGAACATGCTCTTCTGCTGCAGGTAACACAAAACAAGGGTCTCTCTTCTTACTCTGGTTTTCAATATAGCATATTATATCGAATGAAACTTCCAATGATCCTAGTTTTCAACAAAGCTGATGTTAGCAAGCCTGACAAAGTTAAGCAATGGCTCTCAGATTATAACAATTATTGCGTAATCGACTTGAAAGATATTAACTGAAATTTTCTAATTTCTGGACTACAGGAAGATATCCAAAAAGACGATAGTTATCTTTCAACGTTAAGTAGATCTCTCGCATTAGCGCTGGATGACTACTATCAAGGACTAAATGTAATTCATCAAATTTTCTATTTCCACTGAAAATTTTAGGCTGTGTTTGTTTCCTCTGTTACGGGCGAAGGATTTGAGACTCTAGATAAAGCCATCGAAAGGGCTCGTGAAGAATACCATCAGTATTTAAAATTAATAGCTATTGTTTTCAAATAACACAATAATGTCCACAGAGTCTATTTGCCTGACTTGAAAAAACGATTCCAGATGAATGAGATGGAGAATAAACGTGTTGAGGCGGAGCTAAAGAAACTTAAAGAGCAAATGATGATGGATGAAGCTAATGAGAAAGATCAAAAAGAGAAAAAGAATTTTGCTAATTTTATTGACAAAAGCAACGCTGTGAAAGTTTCTATGGATATTGGTACTTATTGTTTTGATCAGCACTTCTGAAAATGTTTAATTTCGTTAGAACCTTCAAAAAAGACTGAGGAAACTGGAAAACTTGAGAAGAAGATGGAAAATTTAAGCGTGAAAGATAAAGAGGAAGCTAAGTGAGGCTAGTTATTATGAGTAGTTTTCATGATGTGGAATGTGCTACACCATGTTGTATATGACTTTGGAATAAAAAGTAGTTTGTTTTCATAGAAATCTACAAAGTAAATCACACAATTATTTGATCATGAAAATAACTACCTAGTTAGACTTTATCAGTGTTTACATCACCGGGTATTTTAGTGGAAAACAAAGTTAAATAAACAAACAAAAGGAACTTATAAATTCAAGAACCTAAACAGCTGTATGATGCATATAAAGAGAGAAAATGATGAGACTTTTCAAATGTTCCATTAAATTCTGTTATTGGAAAATACAATATCTGATCGGCTCTATTCAAATGTTGAAGAAATAATTCTCATTGAATTAAATACCAAAGAATGATTTGACTCTGTGAATTCCTTTAAATCATGTTCTTCTACCATTTGAGAGTTTAGTACCTTAAACATATTTTTTTGTTGTATTTCTATTATTCACTTTGCAATAAAAAAAAGGTAAAGGGGAAAGAACTTGCTGCTCTAGGTAATTTTTTAAAAGTGAGGCCGTCTCTTCTTGTGATGAAAGCTTGCTACATCATAAAATTTTCAGCCTCTGAGGAGCAGTAACATTTTGTTTGTTGCTATAGTTATATAGTCATATATTTATATATTGCAGACTCGAACGCGCAAAAAGGGACTTAAAGACAACGATTCAGATGACTAGCGCCCTCCTGCATCAGAGCTTACATTTTTCAAGTCTTCTAATTTCGACCCAAGCATCATCCGTTTAAGCTGTTCTTCTAATTCGAGCCGGTTAGGACCTCCTTGGACGGCTGGTTCTTCGTTGACGTTCATTGGTCTCTCTAGAGGGACATTCATACCAATACTTCCTTTCCCTTCTGCTTCCTTGCCTTCAGTGCGGGGTTTATTTCGCAGCTGCAATTTTTTATGGGCATGGCCTTGCTGGTTCGAGTGTCCAGAGTAGCCTCCTTGGTAACCGTAGGGATTCGACTGGTAATATTGTTGATAGTAGTATGGATATCCCTGGAATTGCTCTTGGAAGTTTTGGAGCAGTTGTTGTTGGTTTTTCTGCTGTATACCTTGATCACTGCTCAGATGCGAAAGCTGAGTTCCAAGCTCATTTTTGAGTTCATTTAGAGTATTGAAAATTCCTTTTTCGGTGGTTTCAAGCATTTGCTGCAACTGCTCTTGCTTTTGCATGAGACGAGTGACTTGTTCTAAAGAAGTAAGTATCTGACTACTTTTTTCATGCAATATCTGATCAATCTGATTTGCAGTGCTTTGATTCTTTGTTGTACTCGTATTCAAGATGAGTGAAATCTGAGTGAAAGAGTTTACTAACTGATCCATTGACTCTCGCAATTGTTCTGCCTTTGCTTGCTCAGAATTCAGTTTGTCCATATAGTATTTCTGTCCTCGTTCAATTACGCTACCGATCTGACCGAACATTTTCACGAGATACTGCTCAATCGAAGGAACAACTCGAGTGTCAAATGTTTGTGTGAAAAGTTGAGCCATTCGATCGTCCAGCTCTTGATAAATCTCATTCATATTGAATGATTGCTGCCACCGATTCATTCTCTCGTTAACTTTCATATCGATAATTTCTTCCATGCGATCAAATTTTTCTTCAATAAAATTCATGCATTCTTTATTCAATTTGTCGAAATAAATGGAAAGCAACTCGAAATTCGTCGACCCATGCTCTTTCTTCTCAAAGTACTCGTCTTCTTTCCATTCCCTTTCTGGGTGTTCTTTCTGAGGGCGGCCTCTCATCTGACTGCCTTGTACACGTGGGTCTTGCTCCTCTTGAATATTTTTGTAGTTCCATTCACCAACATTGTATTCAGTAGTTCCCTTTTTGAAATTCTCAGAGGCTTTAGGGTTTTGTTTTTGTCCGCCTGCTTCCTGTTTTCCAGCCTTTTGGCTACCTTTTTTGTTTGGATTTTGCTGCCTGCCCTTATCCGCATTAGGGTCAACAATAAGATCTGCTTCCGAATCTTTTCTTCCGGCCTTGCCTTTCTTCTTCTTTCCTGCCTTCGGATCCTCTTGCTTCTGCATTACTTGGCCTGCTGGTTGTGGTTGAACCTTTATTTCGTAGGTAATTTTGGGCTCTCCATGACCTCTGCTCTTGCTGCCAGAATTAGCTCCACCTTTATGCTTCGCCTTTGTGTCCATTTTCTCCGAAGTTTGATCAACTACATTGTATGGACCATCCTGAATGGATGCATTCTCGGTTTTCTTGGGTTCACTGCTTTGTTCTGTTGATTTCTCGACTGTTTCTGAAGCTTCTGGTTTAACATTTCCTGTGTTAGCTTCCTCCAACTGTCTGTCAGTTTTCTCTTCTGTTGATGCTTTGGGCTTCTCTGATGATATTTTTTTCTCTTCTGGGAACACATACCCGCCTGCTTCCGTGGCCAAACTTTGATAATCTATTTCGAAGCATTCAGCATTACTAGAGTCAGCATTATCCTTAGTCCTGTCTTCCAAATATGGTTCTGTTCTATGTGGACTAATATCGTCTTGATTAACCACTAGGGATTCTGTTATATTCCCAGCTGTATTCAATCTCGAGCTGACAAAATCTTTATTCCCACTTTCATAACCAGGATAGATGGCGTCAGCTCCTATCGCAGCAATATTAAGAGCCTCTTGAGTCTGATAGAAGATTTGGAAAATGGTTTTCGCATTGCAAAGCTTTTCGATTTCGTTCTCCTTCTTTTCCTCTTGAGGAGTCTCATCATCTTCATCATGTTTGAGAATTATTTGAGCACCTAATACATTAAGATTCTGGGGCTGAGGGCGCTGGATTAGGAATTTTTCGCAATGATCCAACAAAATTGACTCATTTTGTTGGTATAATACTTGACCACTGAAGTGGTAGGCACTAATGACCACACAATCATTATTTCTCAAGTCTTTCTTTCCAATAAAAAGGAAGCTCATGCTACTATCAACTTGGCTAAATATGACTTCACTCTTCTCAGCAAATGAAGACTCTTGGTCAACAATCCTGTACTCTCCAGTCAGTGGGTCGACAGCATTGAGATCTCGCACCGTAAAATCTCCATTTCCGCCAACGAAAATGAAGTACTCTTCAGCTGTTCTTTTTATTGGAGCATAATTCAGTACAGCAACGCAAAGGGCTCTCGTATGAAGCGGCTTGAACTCGAAGGAAGCTGAATCTTTAGCTACATCAACAAGTACCGCTTTTCCATGTTCGAGGACAAAGATGATTGAGTTTTTTCGAGTTGAAAAGCAATAGTCTCTGACTGTCTCCTTTACTTTGATGATATTGGTCGGCTGAGGATCAAACTTTATAAGTGCTTGAGTATCTGTTATTTTGGACTCATTAGATTCTAGACTGAATATGCAGAGTTCAGATCCTACAGCGAGAGTTATGGTTGATTCGTCTTTGAATTTTATTTGCATAGGCAAATCACTACTTTCGAATTTGAAAGCGCTCAAGGTTTCTGTGGTAACCTGAAATTGGTCTTCCAAAACAATAATCTTGATGATTTGCAATTCGTTTTGGGTGAGAACAGCAAGTTTGGAGTCTTCTGATTTTGAGTGGAGGGCCATATCTAAAATTTCTGACTTGATTTGAGGGATTCGTCCTCTTACTGAGAAATCTCTTTGCAATAATATCTCGATTTCTCCTTGCTTATTTTCAAATGCAAGAAACTTTTCATTTACACAAAACGATTTTCTTTTTTTCCCTCCTAATTTGAAAGCTTTCATGGATTTTACTTCAAAATTCATTTTTCGAGCAGTTGTGGTGGGTAAATCGTCAGATGGGAGAATCTGCAGTGACTCTAGAGGTTTCTTCTCTGAATTTAAAGCATTTAGTAAACTGACTTCCGACTTTGCGTCATCCGTAATCGCTTTATCTGGTACTGATTGACTTCTTGCTAGCAGACTCATATCTATTTCTGGTGTCTCGATATTTGATTTAGCCCTTCCGGGATCTAACTGCTGCATGAGATTCATCCAATTTTGATCTTCTGCCATCGCTATCTCAAATGTTGTATTAGTTTCTTTTCTTATTCGAATTTGTTTTCAATTTAAATGCAATTTCATTGGGACTTGCACGATTTGTAAAAACGCTAAATGCTGTTAGACTTCAATAAAACGAGCGTTTCCAACAAGCAATCCAATGAATACACATACCTTTTCTTATATATTATGAAAGCAGCTTCTTCTAGGTATACAGATTTATTTTTTGTTAGGAGTTTAATAGCTTCGAAATCAGATGATCATTTTATTAGCCAGACCGAAAATAGCTCATACTTATCAACGCTTTACAATAAAACAGGAAAAAAATACAATATTTCTACATGTAAGCTAGTTTAGCGCATGCTTTTTCATAAGATGAGAGCGCTTGTTTCGTTTGGCTGATTTTTTTGAGACTTTCTTATTCTTTTGCACTTCCAATAAAGATGATGTTGAAGCGGATGAGGAAGTGTCGACGCTAGCGATTTCAGCTTTCAGAGCATCAACTTCGCTCTGGAGTTCATTAATCTTGGTATTCAATGTGTCTGCTTGAAATTCTAAATCCAATAGAATGTCTTGGTTCTAAAAGTAATTAAATTTTCAAGCTTGCCTATCGTAAATTACTTTTCGCTTCACTGCGTTAGCCTGTACAGGGATAGGAGAAGTCTCTTCGACTTCATCGTCCTCATCACTTTCTGCTATTGTGGTATCGTTGTATACCTGAGCGCTAAGTTTTTGTAAATATGGCAACGCTTCACAAATAGTATTTTCTCCTAGAGAATGGAACCAGTCATTTTCTGGACAACCTGAGAAAAATATTCGTAAGCGATTTAACAAAAAAATTGGTTATACCAGAATAGTTAGCAGGTCGTTCCATACATGCTGAAGCATTCACTCGATGATCTGCGCACCAGCCGCAATTTGAATTAGCTATGCATGTCTTTCAAAGGAAAAATGATTAGGTTTGGAATTGAATACAAAAGTTACATCACAGCTCGTTAGAGAGGCACAATCTGCTCCGTTGCAACTTCCATAACTGTAAAATGAACATATATCCGTTAAAGGGCCGTATTCATCTCCTTCAACACATTTTTGTTCAACAGTGCACCAGCCACAGCCCTGATATGCTGCACAAGTGGTACAATCTGTGAAGGTACCGCATACAGATACAGCGTCGACTTTCGCTCTTGCTCCAGAGAGTTTTCTTTTCACGCTTTTAAGGTCATTTTTAAAATCTGCAATCTGTGATTCCAATATATTTATTTGCAACTGGTCTGTCTGTTGTTCGTTTGCCAGGACTTTGCTTTTAATTTCATCGATTCTTTCTTCTATGATAGCTTCTGCTTCACGTAGGTGTTCTAACTCTTCTTCTGTTGCCTCAATCACAGAATCTTTGATATCTTCCACTGTTTCTTCATAAATCGCAAATGCTTCGGTGAGTGTCTCGTTCATTTCGTTTTGTACAGTCGCTGAATAATTTGCAACCGCTTCCAATGTGCTGTTTGTTTCGCTCTTCAATGTCTCCACAATTGCTTCAACTGTTTCAAGGGTTTCGGCCGCTATGTCTGAAGAAGTTGGACCCACATAGCTTGCAGAGACGTTGCCAGACGACGTTGTTGTGTACTGAGAAATGACACCATAAGATGAACTGCTGGAGCTACTGCCGCTATCGCTATCTTCAGTACTGCTTGCGGTCGTCTTGGAACGTGACGCTTTACTGTGGGTATTTGTCTTTGCTTTCATCTTGAATTGGAGAAAATTGGAATGGAGATTAGCTCTGTTTGTCGCTTTACTTGGAATTTGAGCGATCTTTTGATGAATTGAAGGATTATTTGGTAAATTGACTTGGGATTTAGAACTGGCAAGGATCTGCAAGCTCAATCCAGCAAGAGTGAGCGCGATAAGAGAGAGATATATCTTCATTTGAGTCGTCTAAGCCCTGTTGTATTATATTTTTCGGTCTACTATACTAAGCGACTTATCGGTTTATTATTCGTTTCTTCATTTAATAACTCTACACAGCAAAACAAATGTTTGAAAAACCGAAATAAATGAGATATTTTTTTCGATTTACAGATTTGCAAGAAAGAAATTTTATTGAGAACACACCGAATGCATTGAAAGAAAAAGTAGTTGTAATTTTAGATTCTGATATACTAGCTTCCATCTTATTTAGGTATATATATATTTGTGATCGAATAAACATAACTAATGTGAGTTGATACTCAAACGGCCCCTCACGGTTCTACCAAAGAGCTTTGGGAGCATGTATGAGCGAAGTTGAATAGGATTTTTGTTTAATTATTGTATGCTTGACATTCATTATTTTCTGATACTTTGTTTATAAACTTGTCTAAGTTACAAACTTGCAGTATTTTAAGAGAGCTCAATTTTTACGGGTAAGATCTTTTTAATCCTTCAAAACTGAATAGCATATTTAAATTCTATCATCATTATTATTGATTTAGCCCTCAATATCAAGCAGTTTTACACACAAATCTCTTACAAAATTAAGATATCCTCTTAGATATTTTAATACTTAATCACCACAAGTTGAAATAAATGAATGAGTTCTCAACAGGATTGAAGTCGATAAAACGCATATAACCTCTTCTCATTTTCAGTTTCTTCTTCACTAAGCATGGATAGCTTTTTTACTCTCAGGCAACGCCTGATTTTGCAATGCTTTTATTGTGCCATTACAAACAGGACATCCAGGTTTCTTCTTATTCTCTCGTATGAAACAGTCCTATTTGATGTTAGACACCTTCAATTTGTTTAGAAAGAATTACTGTGTGAACTTTATGCAAGCAGGCCAACATGCGGGATTGAGTTCCTTTGAGGCTTCCTTGGCAAATTCCACAATTGCCTGAGCGATTTGTAGGGGTTCCAGAGGTACTTGTCCTGGGTGTAGTCGATACGTTTACCTTTTTTACGATTGTAGTAGGGTTTTTCTGTTTAGGAACAGCAAAGTTTTCTTTCACGCTCTTTCTTTCGACACTGCCACTGCTACTTCTGGCTCTATCGGTAGATGAACCTTTTGATTGGATTCCTGGTTTGTTTGCCTTTCCAACAGAGACCTCTTTCAATTGATTTTGAGGTCTTCCAAATCTTCCACTAGTTCTTTCTGTTGTTGACTGCTTTCCTTTCTGAAGCAAGCTTGTGGTTGATCCCGATTTTGTCAGATTTTCTTGAGTTGGGGCCGCTACTTTAGGCTTCAATTTATTGTCCTGGAGGGACAGTCTACTAATTGTCGGTTTGGGAATTGTGTTGATTTTTAATGGAAGAGATAGTTTAGGTTTCTTCGAATTCAGATTCACATTTTCTTTGTTCTCTGAGGGATCTCGTTCAACGCTTTTGGCAATTTGGTCACGTGGTCTTTTTGTGGATTGGACCGGTTTAGATGGGTTCGAAGGTTTTGGCAGAACTTTAAGGCTCTTTTGAAGTCCAGGCTTGTTGGGGAGAGTAAACGATGTATTACTTTTGCCTGAAGTCAGAGATTTTTGTTTAGTCGAATCGCTCCGTGCTTCAGCACGTGCGCTGAGACTACTTTTGTTACGATCAGTTAATTTTTGATCTCGAACGTTCGGTCTCGTTGTGCTATTCACCTTGGTTGCTATTGGAATTGAGGTTCTGCTATTATTTCGAACTACCGGTGTAATTGGTCTCGCATTTACGGCAGGCTTCGTTGTAGTTGCTTCTGATTTTCTTGATAAACTTCTCCCTGGAACATCTTTTTTAGCAAGGTTGGAGGATGTTGAAAACCGATTTGGAATGTTCAATTTTTTGGAGTTATTGTTTTGCGTTTTTCTAAAATTTCATCTTAGATGGTTCGTTTTGTTTTATTTGTACTTTGGGAGAATATTTTGGTTTTTCGAAACAGCTTGATTCGTCTGGCCTTCGCTAGGTTTGAGAGGCAAAGTATCTTTGTTCTCACCCTCCTGCTTGCTCTGAGAGTTCTCCTCTTCCATCATGTCAGAATTGTTTGTAAATACTGCCACCGGGAATTCGAACATACTAGCCTCTTCTTGATTAGCTGGGTTAGCAGCGCTTTCCTGAATAGTAAAAAGATTGTTTAACTCTTGTTTTGTGTCAAAAAATTTACGAGCGTATTGGTATTAGTTGCGGTATTCTCATTTTGTAGATCTTCATTCCTTTCTGAATCCTTCATCATATTGCTGTCAGCGAATTCTTCTAAAACAAACAAAAGTAAGAATTCCAGACAAGGCAATGGAATGTTTTACCGGCTGGGACACTTCTTTGCGATTCATTCATCATGGTCTCCTCGAATGTCCCATTCATCTGAGAGGGAGCCTCTTCATGCATTTTATCTTCAGAATGATTTTCTCCTTCCATTCCAGAATTGGGTTGAGAACTCAATTCTTGAGGATTGAAATGGGTTTCTTCGAATGCCTGATTTTTTTTTTCATTGTTGTCATTCTGGACAAACTCTTGAGGGTTTGTGGTATCTATTTTTACGAACCCATTTTCGGTATTCATATCTTCGTTTTGTCCGAGTTTCTGATCAGCAAGTTGTCTATTTCTTCTTTGCTCACGTGCTAACATCAATCTGGGGATTTCTCTAATGTATTCATTGCCTGTAGAGATGCTAGTAGCTCCAGCCGGTGACACTTGAGTCTCCCCTCGACAGTTCTCAATTAGAGCGGATTCAGAGTGTTCTAGAGAAGAATTTTGCTTGGAGGGAGATAAATCTTCCATTGATGCTTCTTTTAAGAGATAAAAATCAAATACGAATTCAAATTTAAGTGAAAATTAATAGCAGTTAATTCAAATTTGATTGCGAAAAAGCCGCTAATTCTCAGCCAAATTTTTCAAATACTTGGAATTTAAATTCAAAATCTCCATATACTTGTCTAGATATCTTTTTTTTTGCCTGAAAATTTCTCTCATTCTATGTTACAGCAGCCAATAATTGAAAAATATTTACATTCTCAGAAAATAATCAATTCACTTTAAAGACCGAGTTCTCATTCTCATCTTTTCGAGCAACTGCAATTATTTCTTATCTATACAAACCTATAAAGTTGATAGCACAAAATTCTTCTCACTACGATTTGAATTCTAATCGGCGAGCAAGAATAATTGTCTTAGAAATCAACGAGCACAAAAATATTCATTTTGTTATAATGTTCCATCTCAATGAGATACAATTACTCAACAAAGAAAATTTTTTGCAATGATAAATAAGCTTATTTTTTGCAAATTTAGTTTTGGAGATGCAATTTTCATTAAAAAGTTTTTGAAAGTTGACTATCAAACTAACCATGGAAGTTGATAAAAATAAGGATTCGGAATAAACGTTGGAGATGGAAATGAAAAAGATTTCTAAAAAAGGGTTCAGGTTCTCTCAAGTCCAGCAATCTAGAACTTGAATACCCTGAATATCATAACTAAATTAATAAACTGAATAAAAATATCATTGTATTATTTCATTATAACGCTAGCTCTTGCTTTTGCCATGCTTTTCTGGAACATCAACTCATTCATTCTATTCATCTTCTCAAGTTTGTAGACAAATCGAGCGAGTGAACCTCTGAAGTGGGCTTGCACTTTGTTGACCGCCTTTGCGACAAAGAATTAACGAAAAAATTAATTTGATATGAATACCATCACAAGCTTGAAGTGATACAACCTAACTCCCATATCTTCGAGCGTTGGCAGATATTCTTTGACCTAGTGAACAAAGTTAAGCACTAAGTTGAATAGAGGTCAATACTAGTTTCTTGTTCATCGCGAGTATTATCTTTTTATTTTGGGCTTCCATGATCTCTTTGTACTTTTCTTGTTCAAGTAAAAGCTCGATTTCTTTTCTTCTTTCCTCTTCTCTCAATCTTTCAGTCTGTTCTTGAGAGTTTGAATTGAGTCTTTCTTCTTCGGGTAGTACTTTCTTTACAACCTTTTTCAATTTTGAAAAGAGAGAAAAAATGCAAAATGTTACCTTGGTTTCTTGTGTGGAAGAGTTTGTTGCCTGCTGATTGGTTGAAAGCGTCTTGGAGAATTCTAAGAACTCAACTGCAACCTGGCTTCCTCTTCGAACGGCTAACTGGAGATCAGGAGGATTGATTTTTGACTTCATGAGTAGAATTTCGGCGGCTACTTTGCTTCCTCTTCTAACAAGTGCTTTAAGATCTGGTGGAGGTGGTTGCTTCTTGAACGCGAGAATCTCTTTTGCTGTTTCATTTGTTTGTGAAAGTAATCTGAGATCAGGTGGATTGACCTTATTTCTGAATGTCAAGATATCAGCTGCGATTTTGGATCCTCTTCTTGCAATAGTCTTGAGATCTGGAGGAGGAAGTGGTTTTGGATTTTCAAGGAATTCAAGCATCTCCTCAGCGATCTTGCTTCCTCTTCTTGCAATCAGTTGTAGATCAGGTGGAGCTACCTTATGTTTCATAGCAAGTATCTCAACAGCTACTTTACTTCCTCGTCTAGCAAGAGCATTCAGATCTGGTGGAGGTGGTTGTTTCTTGAACGCAAGAATCTCCTTGGCTGTTTCATTTGTTTGTGAAAGTAATCTGAGATCAGGTGGGTTGACTTTATTTCTGAATGTCAAGATATCAGCTGCGATTTTGGATCCTCTTCTTGCAATAGTCTTGAGATCTGGAGGTGGAAGTGGTTTTGGATTTTCAAGAAATTCGAGCATCTCTTCAGCGATCTTGCTTCCTCTTCTTGCAATCAGTTGTAGATCAGGTGGAGCCACCTTATGTTTCATAGCGAGTATCTCAACGGCAACTTTGCTTCCTCTTCTTGCCATTTCTTGGAGATCTGGAGGTTGGACTTGCTTTTGGAACTCTAAAATTTCACTTGCTAGCTTACTTCCTCTTCTTGCAATCTCTTTTAGATCAGGGGTAGGGAGCTCTGCCTTGACATTTGCTTCTAAATTTTCAACTGGCTCTTTTTTCTCCTCTTGCTTTTCATCTTGCTTTTGTTCTTCCTCTGGCTTCTTTTCGTCGACGAGCTTCTGCTCTTCTATTGGTTTCTGTTCTTCTCCCGGCTTTTGTTCTTCAACGGGCTTCTGTTCTTCAACGGGCTTCTGCTCTTCTACAGGCTTTTGTTCTTCTACTGGCTTCTGCTCTTCTATTAGTTTCTGTTCTTCTGCGGGCTTCTGTTCTTCTACTGGCTTCTGCTCTTCTATTGGTTTCTGTTCTTCTACTGGCTTCTGCTCTTCTACCGGCTTTTGTTCAACTGTATTTATTGGCGTTTCATCATTTTCCTTCGGAGTACTTTCAACCCTTTGTAATTTGAATCCGGTCGATTCAGGTTCCTGTTCTTCTCCTTCAGATTCTTCCTTAATTTCCTCTGTTGGAGATCCAATTTCTTCTTCTCTATTTACTGCTGGATCAGCATCTTCATCCTCAACCGGTTCGTCAGTGGGATTTTCAAATATCATGCTTCCATCCTGATACTCACCATCAAAGGTGAATGTATCTGTTTCCCCTGCTTGGCTTTGGGGTAATTCCGTTTCTCCATCATCTCCCTGACCGTCTATGGCCTCTTTTTCTTCCTCAAGATGAGACATTGATGTTGTCTCATCACCCGCTTCTGTTGTTGCTGCATCCCCGAAATTCGACTCATCAGGTTCTACAGAAGTTTTGCTATCTGTAGGTGCTTTTGTTGTTTTCTTGGTTGTCTTTTTTGCAGGACTACTTGCACCAGTAGACTTGCTTGTAGTTGTCGTCTTGGATGTAGTAGTCGTCTTGGCAGTAGCTGTTGTCTTGGCTCCAGTAGTCGTAGTTGCTTTGGTTGTCTTGGTACCCGCTGTAGCTGTTGCAGTTGGCTTGGTGCCATTTGTTACGGTCGTTTTTCCCTTTACAGGAGAGGTCGAGCCACTCTTTGCAGTCGTTTTCGTTGAAGATTTAGCAGGAATCTCAGGAGAATTCGTGTCACTTGAACTAACTGAATCCCTTTTAGTTAATTTCGGAGTAGTGAGCGCGCCAACTGTATTTGATTTCGATACCGCAAGTGAGCCTTTTGGTGTTGAAAGACCTGTGGATTTAGACGAAGTAGTGGCAGTGGTCGTTGTCTTGGTAGTGCTTGTTGTACCAGTCTTGGTTGTAGTTCCAGTCGTTTTAGCTGCGGTAGTTTTGGCTGTCGGAGTTGTAATACTCTTTGCAGTCGGAGTCGTGATACTCTTTGCAGTCGGAGTCGTGACGCTTTTTCCTGTAGTCGTCGCCGTTGCTGAAGTATTGATCTTTGGCAGCGTTGGTTTCTTTTCAGCAGTCCTTGTTGAAGTTGTTTTTGTTGTTGGAGAATCAGACATAATTAAGCAATGAGCTGACTTTTTAAGATATTTTTAATAAGTATTAACTGAGTTTCTTTGGC